>OJFG01000008.1_pt1 | contig 198900 bp, 155 predicted proteins | sample 1594071 | NCBI WGS metagenome assembly OJFG01 (sample SAMN05416818, study PRJEB24817) | seawater metagenome | isolation source: Sea water | place: Canada:Atlantic | collected 2013-07 | reverse complement strand
TTTCGCGATTAAAATGCTTCCATTTAGCCCAAAACTCGTACAACAAAGATCAACAGGCCCTAGTTATTTTTTAGCGTATATGCATATAGTTCCAGTGTAGTAGCCATGTATTATCGTTGTATTAGCATTACTTTTTAACCTTTAACTATTCCTTATACGTAAAAGTGTAGGGTCATCTTTTTTACTTTTATTTTCATATTAATGGTGGTTAATTCTGTGTCATCCCAGTCCTCTGTAGAACTTCGACATTACGACAAGCAAACGCTACGCCTTGTCGATGTTATTTCAGGTATTTCACCTAACGCCATGCGCAGGGTGTTTGGCGGTTGGATATTCTTTGCTGCAGTGGTTGCTGTAATTGTTATTGTGGCCCCAGACCTGAGTACCCAGTTTGTCGGGTTAACGCTTTTTGTATTGATTGCCTTTACAATTATCATGTTCGGTCAAAGCCGAATTTCAGAGGGGTGGCCTGCAATTATCAGCGATGACAACGTTATCGGCGTAGTTCGCGACCCCGTTAAACGAGAATACATATGCGTTGATAAATCATTAATTGTGGATGCGATACCCACATTAATAAAGCCAAACAAAAAAGCGGTAGAAATTCAGCTACGCAGTGAACACCTCACTGTTGAAGATAATGAAGTCTTAAAACAAGCAGTGTGGCCGCGAGAGGGTAAATTGGTAGGACTCGCACATTTTAAACGCCGAGAAGATGCGTGTGAAAGCGTTATGTGGTGCACGAATAAGTCGGTCTCAGCGAAGTCATAAGATGCAAATCGGAGCGCTTTCTCATAAGCGCTATCACACAAGCGCTGCCAGCACGCCACGTTACTTCACTAACCAGTTGTAATAATTAAGCCCCCAAATTGGGGGCTTTTTTGTATGCGTGCTATTTGGTTTGAATTAATTGGTTTGAGCTTGGCTTGGATCCTTGTAACCGATTTGAACCTACTTTTCGTTCGCTTCTTTAAGTACAAGCTCGGTGTAAAGCGGGTAATGATCTGAGCCAATATCAGAGAGCCTCTCTAGGTCTACTAACGCAAAGTGTGAAGAATGAAAGACGTGATCTAGCGGCCATTTTATTAACGGATAGTGAGCGTGAAATGTGTTGTAAAAGCCGCGACCTTCCCTTGGATCTAAAAGTCCACTTATCTTTTTAAATTTGCGAGTCGTCGGCGACCATGCCACATCATTTAAATCTCCCGCAACGATGATAGGCCCCGCCGTTTGTGCCACTTCCTGTCCCACAATATTAAGTTCAATATCTCTTGGGCGAGCATACTCATTTTCTGTAGGGCTAGGTGGTTTTGGATGAAGAAACTGAAGAATGACACGCTCACCGTCAACCTTTATGGCTATTTTTACCGATGGAACATCATTTTCCACTAAAAAACGAAGCGTGTGCTCATCAAACTCATACTTGCTGTACAAATGCATACCGTAGAGATTCTCCAAGGCGCAAAATTGCGTATAAGGGTAGTCTTTTTCAATAGGCTGTAACGCGCGCTCCCATTTTTCATTTGATTCCAGGGTGACTACAAAGTCGGGCTTTTTATTGTTGATATGGTCGATTAGTTTTTGATAATTGCTGTTAGGCATAAAAACGTTACTAGAAAGAATGCTTATCGTACGCTGCTTTTGCGGGTTTCTGTCGCGGGGTACTTCTTTGCGATAAAACCCAGTGTAAGGAAAAATCCAAATAGCCTGATACAGTAAACTTATGCCTAACCCTGCGACAAGTGCAGCATGAAGCCAAAAAGGTAGCGCAAGACTTTTATAGCAAAGTAGGGTGATAAGTACCGCAGTAATTAACACCGCAAGTTGTAACCTTGGAAATTCCCAGACTCTTACTAGCCAATGTGATGATGGCAGTAATGGCGCAGCGCTAACTACAATAAAAAAAACCGAAAGTGATAAAAGAAAAATGTCCATTAAATATCCATATTAATAGTTTAAGACTCACATACGCTTAAGGCTAAGGTAAGCTCTGTCTGTTCTATGCAAAGTGATGCAACTCGTGCAAGTGCTCAATCGCACATGCTAAATGTGTGCCTTTTAAGTTAGAACACCCGCATAAAAAAGCGTTTAATGAATGACTCTACTGGGTTCATCATAGCAGTACAACTGTGATGAAGCCTACTTCAACAATGACTACTGTTGTGAAAGTCTTATCTTTATGTACTGATTCTTCGGCTACTTGATGTACTAGAAACTCTTATACCTCAGTTCAATCTTCAGAATTCACCCTGTACACCCAACACTCATCTAGCTTGAAGGATATGCTTCGCTATATAGGCGCTTGAGATAAATACGTGAGTTTATCAACTCAGCATTAATCTAAATGAGAATCAGTAAAAATTGCTTGAAAGTAAGCAAACTTTGCAAGTATATCTTACCTATTTTTAGTTGGATTTAAACAAATCCATATATAACAACGTGTTACTGCGTTGGCATGAACTTAGCTACATCTCTTGTGAGTTTCAACAAAGGAGAAATGTTATGAAACGTACAATACTATCTATTATTGTTGCTACATCATTGTCTACAGCTGCTGTTGCAGGTGATATGAATTCAGATAGCCAAACAGATAACGCATGGGAAAAAGGTGCCAAAGACGCATGGATTGATGGCAAAGCGGAAGCTACGCTGCTGTTCAATGGTAACCTAGATTCTTTTGACATTAATACCGACGTGAAAGACGGCGATGTAATTCTAACCGGTAAAGTCGATAACTCAGTGGACAAAAAGCTCGCTGAAGAATTAGTTGCTAACATCGACGGTGTAATGTCAGTCGATAACAAGCTCTCAGTAATTGAAGACAAAGATATGGATTCAATGACATCAGATATGTCTGACGACGTTGAAGACGGCGTCGATGAAGGTACAAGCGAATTGACTGATGCGAAAATCGCCACAGTGATCAAAACTCGTTTGCTGATGGACTCTGATATCTCAGGCTTTGACATCGACGTAGATGTAGAAGACGGCAATGTTGTGCTTACGGGCACCGTAGACTCTGATGCTGAAGAAGACTTAGCGGTAGAGATTGCGAAAAACGCCTCTGACGTGAAGAATGTTGAAAACAATCTCAAGGTTGTAACAACCACAGCGATGAACTAATTAATTAGTTATGCTAATAAGAAAGGGGCTTGCGCCCCTTTTTTGTATTTATAATGTAGCTATTTTGCTAAATACTCATTCAATGCCGAATTCTTAACATCGCTTATTCAAAACGGACGTTAAGCTTGTTTCTCTAGGATTAGTCTCTCTAGTTACTCAACATCTACAATCTTAAGCGTATTAGTTGCGCCGACTTTTTCCATTTCATCGCCGTAAGTCAGAATAATGCTATCACCGCTCTCCACTAAGCCTTTTTCTTTTAAACAGGCCACAACGTCGTGCTTAAGTTTGCCGGGCTCGCTGTTAGACGAGTCGAAAAATACTGGCTTAACACCGCGATAAAGGGCCATTGCGTTGAGCGTGCCCTCGTGACGAGACATGGCGATAATTGGCAGTGATGTTGTAATTCGAGACATTAATTTCGGCGTGGTTCCGCTTTCTGTCAATCCTACAATTGCTTTTACGCTTGGTAGGTGATTCGCGGCATAAACCGCAGATAGCGCTATAGATTCACTGGTCGATGAAAACTGCTGGTCCATGCGATGCTTGGAAATTTTTACGCTAGGGTGAGTTTCAGCGCCTTCGCAAACACGTGCCATAGCTTGAACAGTTTCAATAGGGAAACTTCCCGCCGCTGTTTCAGCTGACAGCATAACTGCATCTGTGCCATCTAATACGGCGTTAGCCACATCCATAACCTCTGCACGAGTGGGCATAGGGCTATCAATCATAGACTCCATCATTTGAGTGGCTGTAATAACCACTTTATTAAGCTGACGTGAGCGAGCGATAAGTTTCTTCTGAACCCCAACAAGTTCTGCATCACCAATTTCAACACCCAAATCGCCACGGGCAACCATGACAGCGTCAGAGGCACTGATAATATCGGTAATGGCGTCGTCAGTCGCAACAGTCTCTGCGCGCTCTACCTTGGCGCAAATTTTTGCGTAGCAGCCGGCTGCTTCAGCAAGCTCGCGAGCGTAATTAAGGTCGGCGCCGCTGCGTGGGAACGACACAGCAAGGTAGTCTACGCCAATTTGCGCTGCCGTTTTTATATCTTGCTTGTCTTTTTCTGTTAACGCTTCTGCTGACAAACCACCGCCTTGGCGGTTAATACCTTTATTATTAGACAGTTTACCGCCAACGGTAACTTCTGTAATAACCTTGCGACCTTCTACACCTGTTACCTTTAACTGTATGCGTCCATCGTCCAGTAAAAGAATATCGCCAGCCGACACATCATCAGGTAGTGCTTTGTAGTCTATGCCTACATGGTCGACCGTGCCTTCATCTCGCTCAAGTTCAGCGTCTAATACAAACTTAGCACCAATCTGTAATTTAACGGCGCCTTCTTGGAATCGGGCAACGCGAATTTTAGGTCCCTGCAAATCACCGAGTATTGCCACATATTTACCAAGGCTTCTCGCCGCTTCACGAACACGTTTTGCGCGCTCAATGTGGTCTTCTGCTTGTCCGTGAGAAAAATTCATGCGAACCGTGTTTGCTCCGGCAGCAATAAGTTCTTTAATTTTTTCAATTGAATCGGTTGAGGGGCCTAATGTGGCAAGAATTTTGGTTCTTCTGGTCATGGGATTCCGTCGCTGCTTCTTTTATAGAAAAGATGGTAAAGCTAATTATTCAACTCAATGAGCGCTGTAATCGCTTTACGTAATTTTATTACAGAATAGTAGAGTATTTTGACAAAAATGTGAATGAAAGAAAGAAAAACTCCCTACTGGCTTGACCAGTTGTCGTTAACTTTCCTCTACTTTGCGAGAAACAGATGAATAATCGCGGCACAGTTTAAGTATAGGTTACTGACGCTTGCACGCAAGCGTCAGTAATGCAGAAGTAAAACAGAAGGGCGTGGAAAAAATGGTAGTGAATAGAATGAAGAAAGAGATGCAACCCTTAGCCATCTCTTTTATCGTAACGAGACCCGCGCAGTGTATCTTTAACCCGTTTAAGGTTCTCTCTGAATTTATTACCACGTCGAAGCGTAAATCCGGTGGCAAGTACATCGATGAGGGTCAGCTGTGCGATGCGCGATGCCATTGGCATGTACATGTCGGTATCTTCAGGTACTTCTAGCGATAATACGTAACTGCACTCCTGCGCCAGTGGGCTGTCAGCTGACGTTATGCCAACAACGGTGGCGTCGTTCATTCGTGAGATCTGTGCAATTTCAACTAAGCTTTTAGTTCGACCTGTGTGGCTTATCAGCACGACAACGTCACCGGCAGAGCAATTCATGCAGCTCATGCGCTGCATCAGAATGTCTTCAAAATAAACAACTGGGACATTAAACCTAAAAAACTTGTTTAACGCATCATGAGCCACAGAAGCCGATGCACCAAGACCAAAGAAAGAAATCTTCTGCGCTTGAGTAAGTAAATCAACAACGCGATTGACCACATTGACGTCTATAGACTGTCTCGCTACTTCCAATGAAGCCATTGTCGATTCGAAGATTTTGTTGGTGTATTCGTCTGGGCTGTCGTTCTCGTCAACATGACGGTTCACGTAGGGCGTACCGTTTGCGAGACTCTGCGCCAAATGGAGTTTAAAGTCCGGAAAGCCTTTAGTATCTAGTCTGCGGCAAAATCGATTCACAGTTGGCTCGCTGACATCCGACATTTTAGCTAATGTTGCTATACTTGAATGGATGGCAGTTTGAGGATTAGCAAGTATAATCTCAGCAACTTTCTTTTCTGATTTGCTAAACGCAGCTTTGTTTTGAGTTATTTTTTCTAAAATGTTCATACAGATACGGCAAGTAATTGGCTCGGTTTATTGTAAGGTACACCCTAATAGTACCCAATGTGAAAGCTGTGACAAGAAAAATGTAATTTTTTAACATTTTTTGTACTGTAAATGGTAATAGACAGGGGGCTATATCATCTAAAAGTAAAGAATCTCATCGTATAGTTTGTAGAAGTTGTAATTTTACTACATTTGGTGTTAACTATACGGTAATAATAGTCGTTAGTGTTGTAAATAAAGAACCAACACGGCACTTAAAACCACATTTAAAAGGTCGACGAATATGGTAATGGATAATTCCTACGAACCCTGTGATTTTGTACTCTTCGGTACACTTGGGGATCTTTCACGACGCAAGCTGTTGCCATCACTTTATCAGCTTGAAAAAGCGAATCTAATGCACCCTGAAACCACTATTGTGGGGGTTGCTCGCCATGATATGTCTTTAGAAGATTACATTGAAGAAGTGCATACAAACTTAGTTAAGTTTGGCGAACAAGAGCTGTGTGAAGCTACATGGGAAAGAATGCGCGCTCGCTTACATTATGCGTGTGTTGATATGAAAAATGTCGACAGCTACTGTGTGCTAGACGACCATGTAGACCCATCTCGCACCATGGTATGTTACTTAGCAACACCGCCTGCGATTTACGGTGATATCTGTCGTGGTTTACACAGCTGCAAAATTATTGATTCAAGCGTACGCGTTGTGCTTGAAAAGCCGATTGGTCATGATCTTGAGTCGTCGAAAATAATCAACGAACAAGTTGCAGAGTATTTTGACGAGAAGCAGATTTACCGCATTGACCACTATCTTGGTAAAGAAACGGTACTTAACCTAGTGTCGTTGCGTTTTGCTAATTCAATATTCGCAACAAACTGGGATCATAATTGTATCGATCATGTGCAAATCTCAGTGGCTGAGTCTGTGGGCATTGAAGGCCGTTGGGGTTACTTTGATGACGCCGGCCAAATGCGCGACATGGTCCAAAACCATTTGTTGCAAATATTGAGTCTAGTGGCCATGGAGCCACCAACAACACTTGATGCTGACAGTATTCGCGACGAAAAACTAAAAGTACTTAAAGCGCTGCGTCCTATCAATGCCACTAATATTAATGAAAGCATTGTTCGCGGTCAGTACACATCGGGCTTTGTGAAAGGTGAAGAAGTACCTGGGTACCTTGAAGAAGAGGGTGCTAACACGCAAAGCAAAACGGAAACTTTCGTTGCTATTAAAGCGGAAATAGATAACTGGCGTTGGGCAGGGGTTCCATTTTATCTGCGCACCGGAAAGCGCATGCCAAACAAGGTGAGCGAAGTTGTTATCTACTTTAAGCGACAGCCTCATAACTTATTTGGTGATAGCTTTAAGAATCTACCGCCAAACAAGTTAGTCATCCGTCTACAGCCAGATGAAGGCGTAGAAATTACCGTAATGAATAAAGTACCGGGTTTAACTAATTCGGGCTCTATGGACCTTCAAAAGTCGAAGCTTAACCTAAGCTTTTCAGAAGCGTTTGCAGATGAGCGCATTCCCGATGCCTACGAAAAGCTATTGCTTGAAGTTATGCTAGGTAATCAGGCGCTGTTCGTTCGTCGCGATGAAATTGAGCAAGCATGGACGTGGGTTGATTCAATACTCGATGCATGGAAGTCATCAAATGAGCCTCCAGAGCCTTACCAGGCTGGTACGTGGGGCCCAGTAGATTCCATCGGTTTATTAGCGCGTGCCAATCGCAGCTGGTACGAAAGCAAAACGGTAAAGAAGAAATAATATGGCACTCACTACATTATCATTCGACAATCCAGACGCGCTTACCAGCGCGTTTGCAGAAGACTTAGTTAGTATCCTTAAAACAGGTATTAAAACTCGTGGCCGTGCGTCGCTTATTGTTAGCGGTGGTCGCACGCCGCTAGCGTTGTTCAAGCAGTTGAGCGACACCGACCTTGAGTGGGACAAAGTAGACGTTACTCTTGCCGACGAACGTTGGGTAAATGAAGACCACGACGCCAGCAATACGAGTTTAGTTAAAAATAACCTTATTCAAAATAAGGCCGCAGCCGCACGCTTTGTTGAATTAAAAAGTGATGTAGAAGATGCAAACGAAGGTGTGAATGTTGCTGAGCGTAATTTAGCCAGCATGTCTCAACCTTTCGATGCACTTATTTTGGGTATGGGGGAAGACGGTCATACCGCATCGCTTTTCCCATGTTCAGAACAAGTTAATGACGGCCTTGATATGAGCAGCGGAAGAACGTGTATCGCTGTTCAACCTACAACAGCACCTCATCAACGTATTTCACTAACGTTACCCGCTTTACTCAATAGCAGAAATATTTTCTTGCACCTTACCGGTGAGAAGAAAAAACAAGTGCTACTCGACGCTATTGAAAACGCCACCGAAGCGCAAAAGCCCATCACAGCCGTTGTCAATAGAGCACCGGTTACCTTGATGTGGGCGCCATAGGAGACAAGAAATGAACCCAAAAATTGCCGAAGTCACGCAACGCATTATTGAGCGTAGCAAAGAAACGCGTAAAGCGTATTTAGAGAAAATTGAAAAGGCTCGTCGCCAAGGCCCACATCGCGGTGTGTTATCTTGCGGTAACCTTGCTCATGGTTTTGCCGCATGCGGCACAGAAGAAAAGGGCGATTTGCGTTCGATGACGAAAGCAAACGTTGCTATTATTTCTTCATACAATGACATGCTTTCAGCGCATCAGCCCTACGAGTCTTATCCTGCTGTCATCAAAGAAGCGATAAAAGACGTAGGCAGTGTGGCCCAGTTCGCCGGTGGTGTGCCTGCCATGTGTGATGGCGTTACTCAAGGTCAGTCTGGTATGGACTTGAGCCTAATGAGTCGTGACAACATTGCACAAGCGGCCGCCATAGCGCTTTCGCACAACATGTTTGATAGCGCCATGATGCTAGGTATCTGTGACAAAATTGTCCCTGGATTACTCATGGGTGCATTGACCTTCGGCCACCTACCAACGGTATTCGTTCCTGCAGGCCCAATGCCTTCTGGATTGCCGAATAAAGAAAAAGCACGAGTGCGCCAAGAATTCGCGGAAGGTAAAGTGGGCCGTGATGCGCTGTTGGAAGCTGAATCACAGTCTTACCACTCGGCAGGAACCTGTACGTTCTACGGAACAGCAAACTCTAACCAGCTTGTGGTAGAAATGATGGGGCTGCATTTACCGGGCTCTTCATTTGTTAATCCAGGTACACCTTTACGTGAAGCGCTAACGAAAGCCGCTGCAGTACAAGCAACTCGATTGACTGATTTAGGCGACAACTACACGCCAATTGGTCATATTGTCGATGCTAAAGCTATTGTTAACGGCCTCGTGGGCTTGTTAGCCACAGGCGGTTCGACAAACCACACCATGCACTTAATTGCGGTAGCTCGCTCAGCTGGCTATATCGTTAATTGGGATGACTTCTCAGACATCTCAAACGCAGTGCCGTTAATGACGCGTATTTACCCTAACGGTTCAGCCGATATTAACCACTTTGTAGCAGCTGGCGGTATGTCATTGCTGATGAAGCAGTTGCTTGACGCTGGTTTACTGCACAACGATGTTAAGACAATTTGTGGTGAAGGCTTAGACTTCTATACCAAAGAGCCAAAACTTGTTGACGGTGAACTAGAGTGGCGCGACGGTCCAACTGAGTCACTAGATAAAGAAGTGCTGGCAACCGTTGAAAAACCGTTTAAACCAGACGGTGGATTAAGTGTACTTGACGGTAATTTAGGCCGTGGCGTTATTAAAACGTCTGCTTTACGCACGCCACACTGCACACTGAAAGCGCCTGCAGTGGTATTTGAAGATCAGTTCGAATTAGACGCAGCGTTTAAAGCAGGTAAATTAGATCAAGACTGTATCGTGGTCGTTCGTTTCCAAGGTCCATCTGCCATTGGTATGCCAGAGCTTCACCGCTTAACGCCTCCATTAGGTGTGTTGCAAGATAAGGGCTTTAAGGTTGCACTAGTCACCGACGGTCGTATGTCTGGGGCCTCAGGTAAAGTGCCAGCCGCCATCCATGTTACCCCTGAAGCCTATAAAGGTGGTTTACTTGCTAAAGTGCAAGAAGGCGACATTATTGAGCTTAATACAGAAACAGGTGCACTGACTCTTCATGTTGATGATGCAACATTAGCAGCCCGTGAACCAGCACCTGCGAATTTGGCTAACCATCATGTTGGAATGGGACGGGAAATGTTTGCCGGAATGCGCGCAATACTTACTGGCGCAGAAGAAGGAGCTTGCTCTCTTTTTTACACTCAGGAGCAAGCGTAATGAGCCAGAGATTTGTGGCTGACGTTGGCGGTACCAATATTCGTCTGGCTCGGGTTACCGAGTCTGGCGTTGCCGACATCAAAAAATATATGTGCGAAGAGTTTGCCAGTATCGATCTAGCGATTGCACAGTATTTTTCAGATATGCCTCATGTTTCCTTTAGCGAAGGCTGCATTGCTATTGCGTGCCCCGTACTTGGCGATCAGGTAGAAATGACCAACCACAGTTGGGCGTTTTCACAAAATGCGTTGCGTTCACAGCTTAAGCTAGATGCGCTGTTTGTGATAAACGATTTCACTGCAGTAGCTCACTCACTTCCCGTGCTTAGTAGCGACCAAGTTATACAAATTGGTGAGGGTACTGCCACTGAAAACGGCAACATTGCTGTTTTCGGCCCAGGCACTGGCCTTGGTGTAGAGCATATCACCATGACGGATTCAGGCTGGCAGACATTAGACGGAGAGGGTGGTCATATCGACTTCGCTCCGGTTGATGAAACTGACATTGTTGTCTGGCGTCATTTGCAGTCTTCTTTTGGAAGAGCATCCGCTGAAGAAGTGATGTCGGGTCGCGGAATTTTGAACATTTACACGGCACTTGCCAAACATGCTGACAAGCCGGTTGCTTTTCAAGAGCCAGCGCAAATTACTGACGCAGCACTTGCAGGAACCTGCGAGATATCTGCAGCTGCCCTTACTCAGTTTTGCCGAATAATGGGAAGTTTTGCCGGTAACTTGGCACTGAATATGGCAACCACTGGAGGTATCTTCATTGGCGGCGGTATTGCTAACCGCTTTCCAGATTTTATACACAATAGTGACTTCAGAGCGAGATTCGAAGCTAAAGGTCAAATGAAGCACTATGTAAAAGATATTCCTACCTATTTGATAGCAGAGCCTGATCATGGCCTTTTAGGCGCAGCTGCTTATCTGAATCAAAACACAGCGAGTTAAATTATGACGACTAAATGGAAGTACACTCCAGAGGAAATTTTTGCGGCCGGACCTGTGGTTCCTGTATTGGTTATCAACGACGTAGAAAAGGCCGTTCCTTTGGCGAAAGCGCTGATGGCCGGTGGAATAAAAGTGCTAGAAGTTACCCTTCGCACACCTTCTGCTATTGACGTTATTAAGCGTATTGCGCAAGAAGTACCTGACTCTCTGATTGGCGCCGGTACAGTAACCAATGCACAGCAGTTAAAAGCGGTTGTAGATGCGGGTGCTAAATTCGCTATTAGCCCTGGTATGACTGCCGATTTACTGAAAGCGGGTATGGACGCAGAAATACCGCTGATTCCAGGTATTTCATCAACGTCAGATTTGATGAAGGGTAAAGATGCGGGTTATACCCACATGAAATTTTTCCCTGCTGAAGCATCTGGCGGCGTGAAAGCCATTAAATCAATCAGCGGCCCGTTTCCAGACGTGACATTTTGTCCGACTGGCGGCATTGGCCCTAATAACTACAACGATTACCTTTCGCTGAATAACGTGAAATGTGTGGGTGGTTCGTGGTTAGCGCCTGATGACGCGATTGAGTCAGGTGATTGGGGCCGTATTACGCAGTTAGCGAAAGAAGCGGTTGCCGGTGCAAAGCAGTAATTATTCTGCCATAAGCCTAAGCTAAACGTATCAGCATTAAAAAACCTGCCAATTGGCAGGTTTTTTGTTTTACTCAACCCGTATTTGTCTGACGTTGTACCCACGCCACACTTGAGACTTATTTCGGCACGATTATCTGAGCCAGTTCAAACTTTTCTCCCGGCTCAAGCTTAAGCCCTTTTGTTACCGACGATTCCACGCACAGCATATGCTTGTAGCCAAACGGGTCCATATCAGAAATAGAGGCTGCACCTTGCCACGGGTTCCATACCACGAGTGAGTCGTTACCTTCTGAAATGACATCAGTAAATTCAGTGCTATCAACCGAAATAGTTGCTTGTTTTACCGCAGATAAGTGAATACGGTCTGTTTCGGCATCAATAGTGTAGGGCACAGGTGTGGGTTTTACCGCCCAGTCATCGAGCTTATCTTTGTACTCACCCGTTATTCCAACAAGCTCAGTATGTTTGATATGGTCTACGTGAAAGTAGGTGTGTAATGCTGTATTAAACGAGAAAGGAGCCACACCGGTGTTCTCAGTTTCTAAGGCCACACGTAGACGTGCGCCTACGTGTACTCGAAGTACAACGTTACAGTCGTGTTCAAAGCCTTCTGCACGAGTAAACCCAGGGGTCAAAGCTAGCGTTGTTCCACTTTCGTCTTCTGACGACTCTGTGAGTTGCCATACTTGAGTTCGTAAAAAACCATGAGACGGCAACTCACCAGCCTCTTTGCCGTGGTCGTTAGCAAACCACGGCCAACAAATAGGAATACCCCCTCTGATAGGGCGTTCGCCGTTTAAATAAGCATGAGGGCTAACCCAGAGCCTGTCTTTGCCGTCTAAAGCTGGCACAAATGATAAAACGTGCCCACCGAACAAACTGATTTTTGCCGACGCAAACTCATTGTTAACGTTGAGAAATGAAAGTCCGTTAGACTCACTGATAGAAATTGACGGTACCGGCGACATAGATGCTCCGCTAAAAAATAAAGAAAATGAAGACGTAAAACTTAAACGACAGAGATAAAATAACAGAGCTTATACGTCAGAGCTCATACGACAGAGCTTAAGCTAAAAGTGACGAAACATTACCACTGCCACAGAAACAAAAAAGGCGCAGATATGACATCTACGCCTTTAGATTACCTTAACTGTTAAACAAATAAAGCGTTAACGCCGCAAAATTTGTTATTGCTAAGTTATTTAGAGATGTGAGCAACCAAATCAAGTACTTTTGACGAGTAGCCCCATTCGTTATCATACCAAGATACCACTTTAACGAAGGTGTCAGTCAATGCGATACCCGCTGTCGCATCAAAGATTGACGTATTTGCGTTGCCAATGAAGTCATTAGACACAACAGCGTCTTCGGTGTAGCTCATAATACCTTTAAGCTCACCCTCAGAGGCTTCTTTCATTGCCGCACAGATATTGTCGTAGCTTGTTGGCGTTGCCAAGTTTACGGTTAAATCAACCACTGAAACGTTTGGCGTTGGAACGCGAAATGCCATACCGGTAAGTTTACCGTTTAGCTCTGGAATAACTTTACCTACCGCTTTAGCGGCGCCAGTTGACGAAGGAATGATGTTCTGGCCAGCACCACGGCCGCCGCGCCAGTCTTTCATTGAAGGACCGTCAACGGTTTTTTGCGTAGCGGTTGTTGCGTGAACTGTTGTCATTAAGCCGTCAACAATACCAAACTTGTCGTTAAGTACTTTCGCAAGCGGTGCAAGACAGTTTGTGGTGCACGATGCGTTAGACACAATGTTTTCACCCGCATAGCTGTCGTGGTTAACACCCATAACAAACATTGGCGTGTCGTCTTTAGACGGCGCAGACATAACCACTTTCTTAGCACCCGCTTCGATGTGTTTAGCGGCTGTTTCTTTCGTCAAAAATAGACCTGTTGATTCAACAACTACATCTACGTTAACGTCACCCCATTTCAAAGAGGCAGGATCTTTTTCTGAGGTGATGCGGATAGTTTTGCCATTAACGACTAGGCTTCCATTGTCCACTGAAACTTCACCGTTGAAAACGCCGTGAGTAGAATCGTATTTTAGTAGGTAGGCGATATAATCTGTGTCTAGTAAGTCGTTAATTGCCACAACTTCGATGTCTTGACGCTCTGCTGCTGCGCGCATTACTAGGCGACCGATGCGGCCAAAACCATTGATACCGATGCGAATTGTCATAACGTACCTCGAAAATTTAAAATAAAATGAAAATAAATTACGTAAAGTATGGATCAAAATGCCATAATTAGCAAAATAAAAAGATAAAGTGTTGCAAAATTACGAATAAATACTTATGCAAACGTATTCAGTTTCGCCAGCGCGTAGTTTCTAGAATAATGTTAAAAAATTGTTTGTAGACGCTTTCTGCAAGTTTGCCTATGCCAGCGTCTTTTGCCGAATAACAGGAATGACTCATAATGACACAACAACTTCTGCAACAACTGGTTGAAATGCGTGGGATCGAGACCCACTACGTCGACGCATGGGGCAACCCGACAACCATCGCAGAACCGAGCAAAGCGAAACTATTAAACGCGCTAGGCTATGACACATCCAGTGATGAAAAAATTCAGTCTCAAATAGCTCAAGATGTTTCCTCCGTTTGGTTGTCGCCGCTTAATCCCGTCCAGGTAGTCAGAGCTACTGAAGCAATTTATTTGCCTGTGCGTCTGCCTATCGAACTTGTTAATGACGAGCATGTGTTTGAGATTACCTTAGAAGATGGTAGTCAAAAACAATACCCGTTTACGCCTGTTGACCAAAAAATGACGTCAATGGCCCATATCGATGAAGTAGAGTTTCATGAGTACGCAGTGAAACTGCCTTTGGACTTCCCTCTGGGCTATCACAATATAGTACTTAAAGCCGACGACGACCAACTTGGCACCTCAAGACTCATCGTTGCGCCAGAAGCGTGCTATAGCCCCAATGAAATCAAGGATGGAAAAAAAATCTGGGGCCTAAGCGTCCAGCTTTATTGTGTGCGCAGCGAAAATAACTGGGGTATTGGTGATTTTTCTGACCTAGCAAAACTGATTGATAATGCTGCGGGCGTGGGGGCTGACTTTATCGGTCTTAATCCGATACATGCACTTTATCCGGCAAACCCAAATGCCTGTTCGCCTTATGGCCCAAGCTCACGTCGTTGGTTGAACTATCTATACATTGACGTCACTGCTGTTGAAGGCTTCGATGATAAATCCGTTCAAGATGTGGTCAATGCAGATGACTTTGTCGACACCTTGAAACATGCCCGAGACGCTGAACACGTAGATTACGAAGCGGTAGCCAAGCTAAAGCTTTCCGCCCTATACGCGTTGTTCAATATCTACGATAAACAGTTTCTACGTGGCAAAACACCGCAAAATAAAGCGTTTAATGCCTTTGTTGAGGCCGGTGGTGAGAGTCTTGATATGCTTGCGGTGTACGACGCATTGCAGTCTAAGTTAAAATCAGATGGCAAAGAAAGCTGGGGATGGCCTGTATTCCCTAAAGCATACAAAGATTACCACAACTCTGCGGTTGCTAAATTTAAGAAAGATAACGCTCACGACGTTAAGTTTTATCTGTTCTTGCAATGGATTGCTGCCCAGCAGCTCGACATGGCAAGCAGCAGAGCACTTGATGCCAACATGACCATTGGTCTTTATCGCGACCTAGCGGTTGGTGTGAGTGAAGGCAGCGCTGAGATTTGGGGTAACAAAGATTTATACTGTACCGATGCAAGTGTGGGGGCTCCGCCAGATATTCTTGGTCCGTTAGGCCAAAACTGGGGGTTGCCGCCAATGGACCCTCAAAAGCTCTACGAGCAACAGTATCAACCGATCATTGATTTGTTTGCGTCGAACATGGCGTCTTCTGGCTCATTGCGTATTGACCACGTGATGGCACTTCTTCGCCTGTGGTGGGTGTGTAAAGGTGATAGTGCCAAAGAGGGCGGGTACGTTTACTACCCAGTAGATGATTTACTTGGGATTTTAGCGTTAGAAAGTCACCGAAATGAAAGTTTAGTGATTGGCGAAGACCTCGGAACAGTACCAGAGGAAATTCGTAGTAAGCTTGCTCAAAATGGCGTTTATTCATACCGTGTGTTTTTCTTCGAACAGGCCGAGGACGGTGGTTTTTATTCACCAAGTCATTATCCTGAACAGTCGATGAGTACGTTAACAACCCACGATATGCCAACGCTTATTGGCTACTGGCACTGTTTAGATTTAGAGTTGGGTAAAGAGATTGGGCTGTATCCAACGGATGATATATTGCAAACCCTGTATGCTGATAGGCATGAAAACAAGCAGGAGATCCTTAATACACTGCACGGGCATCACTCTATCCCAGAACATGTGGGACACGACGTCAATGTTACCGGTATGAATCGAGAGCTTAACAACGGCATGCAGGTTCACATGGCTGGTGGTTCAAGTGCGCTGCTGAGCTTGCAGTTAGAAGACTGGCTGGAAATGGATAAGCCAGTGAATATTCCAGGTACGTTTAACGAATACCCGAATTGGCGCCGAAAGTTGACACAGAATATTGAGTCAATCTTTGAAAGTCATGATATAAATGCGTTAGCGTCTAAACTTACTGCTGCAAGAAAACAAGCGAGTAATCGTTAACCTTGCAGGGTAATTTAATGAGAGGTGCTCTTTGCTGCCTCTCACTATGACTTAGTTAGGCCCGCGCATCGCGGGTTTTTAATAGGAGTAACAAATGCAGTTAGTGCAGAAGGTAGTTGAGCAGTTTGAACAAGCAAAATGTTCACAACCGTTTTCCCAATTAGGTGTTATCGAAGGCGAAGGTGAATTACTTCTTCGCGTATGGCGTCCAGAAGCAACATCGATAACGATAACGTGGGATAGCCCTGCACTGAAAGACATATCGTTACTGCCTATTTCAACCTCAGGTTTATTTGAAGCTGTCATTCCAAGAGACTGTGCTAGTCATGTTTATCGCGTTGTTGTTAATAAAGGGCAGCAACAGTACGATTACATCGACCCATACCAGTTTAAAGAACAGGCATATCACGCCGTTCATTTTATCGACAGCACACCGTTTAACCTGTATCAACAAGCGGGCGCTCAGTTACTCATTGTAGATGCGGCAGATAACTCATCGGTAGAAGGGGTAAGATATTGTGTGTTCGCACCGAATGCGTCGGCAGTATCGGTAATCGGCGATTTTAACCAGTGGGATGGCCGGATTCATCCTATGGAAAAAACATCCATGGGTTACTGGGTGTTGTTTATTCCAGGTATGGCCGAAGGCGAGCGCTACAAGTATCAAGTTAAAGACTCTCGTGGCTACGACCTTCCTCATAAAGCCGACCCTCTAGGATTTAGCGCTGAGCAATACCCTTCCCATGCATCAAAAGTATACAACCACGACAACTACACGTGGAATGATGACGAATGGTTGGAGAAACGAAAAGCAAATAAATACACCACACCTATGAGCATTTACGAAGTTCATTTGGGGTCATGGAAACGTCCGAATAGCGAGAGCGATGCACGCTATTTAAGCTATAAAGAATTAGCTGACAACTTAATCGATTACGTTAGCGATATGGGCTACACCCATGTTGAATTACTGCCCATATCAGAATTTCCATTCGATGGCTCTTGGGGGTATCAGCCCGTGGGTATGTTTGCACCGACAAGCCGATTTGGCGACCCTGACGATTTCAAATACTTTGTCGACCGCTGCCACCAAGCAGGTGTTGGCGTTATTATTGATTGGGTTCCAGCTCACTTTCCTGAAGACGGGCACGGACTGGCGCGCTTTGACGGCACGTGCATGTATGAGTATGAGGATCCTAAGAAGGGCTGGCATCCTGACTGGAATTCATGCATCTACGATTTTGGCAAAGACACCGTTCGTCAGTTCTTGGTGGCTAACGCGTTATTCTGGTTAGATAAATTCCATATTGATGGTCTACGAGTGGATGCTGTAGCGTCAATGTTGTACTTAGATTACTCACGCAATGATGGCGAGTGGATCCCCAATGTTGATGGCGGTAACGAGAATTACGAAGCTATTAGCCTATTGCGCTGGATGAACGAAGAAGTGTACAGGCACTTCCCTGATGCGATGACTATTGCAGAAGAGTCTACGTCTTTCCCTAAAGTATCTCGCCCCGTGTTTGACGGTGGTTTAGGATTTGGCTTTAAATGGAACATGGGATGGATGCACGACTCACTGCATTATATTGCCAAAGACCCTGCATACAGAAATTACCATCACGGCGACATCACCTTCAGCATGGTTTACGCATTTGACGAAAGCTTTGTTTTGCCAATTTCTCACGATGAGGTTGTGCACGGTAAGGGAAGTATGTTGCGTAAAATGCCGGGTGACGAATGGCAACAAACAGCGAATTTACGTTGCTACGCTGGGTTCATGTACGGGCACCCAGGTAAAAAGCTAAACTTTATGGGTAACGAGTTAGGCCAGTCTTCAGAATGGAATCACGATAGTGAACTAGACTGGGGGCTTTTGAAATTTGACCGCCACGCAGGGGTGCAAGCTGTTTACAAAGCACTCAATCATTTATACAAAACAACCCCTGCGCTTTATGAACAAGATCACCACGCCGATGGTTTTGCATGGATAGATCACAATAATGCGGGGCAAAGCATCGTTTCATTTGTTCGAAACGCAAAATCGTCAAAACAAAAAGTGTATGTAATTTCTAACTTTACACCTGTACCTCATGAAAACTTCAGAGTAGGAGTAGACTCAAAAAATACGCTGACACTTGCGCTGAACACCGACGACGAGGCGTTTTGGGGAAGCGGTATGAAAGTATTAAGTAAAGCAACACCACAGAAAACAGCGTGGAACGACAGAGATTATTCGGTAGAACTTACGATACCGCCGCTTGCAACCATTTTTTATGTGGTCAATGAAGGGTAATTAGCTGCGTACCTAAGAGCGAGAAATAGTTTTCTCGCTCGTTTTATTTTTAGATTATCAGTCAGCAAAATTTAGCAAGTAAGTCCACATCCCCGGTCATAAATTCCCAAAGTGAATGAGTAGTGAGTAAAAACGTGAAGCTTAATAAGATAGAAAATATGAAGAAAGGAACATCGTTCCCTCTAGGAGCTTCTCTGACAGCAAAAGGATGTAATTTTGCAGTGTATGCGCCAGGGGCAACCGCTGTTACATTGTGCTTTTTTAACAGCGATACCGAACAGACCACTCATGAGCAAGCGTTACCGGAAAAAACTGGAGACGTGTGGCATGGTTTTGTAGATGGCATTGCAGCTGGTCAGCTCTATGGCTATCGCGTTGAAAGAGCAAAGGGTGATCTTGATGAAGTAACGCGAGAAAAGCTGTTAATCGACCCCTACGCAAAAAAAATTAGCCGACCTATTAAATGGAATCGTCGTCAGTACGACGATGATTCACAATTTATGGTACCAAAATGCTTAGTTATTGATGACGCGGCATACACCCATAGTGATATCACGCGTCCGAAAATTGCAAAACACAACCGCATTGTTTACGAGGCCCATGTTAAAGGCCTAACAAAGTTACACCCTGACGTTCCTAAGGCACATCAGGGCAAGTTTCTTGGCGCCGCTCATCCAAGTGTCATTAATCATATTAAAGCATTAGGTGTCACCACCGTGCAATTTATGCCGCTGTGCTCGTTTATGCCAGAACCCTTTATTACAGACAAAGGGCTCACCAATTACTGGGGATATAACCCTGTTAATTTTTTTGCACCAGAGCCGCGCTACGGCGTGTCTGACGCATTAGCTGAACTTAAAGAGATGGTGAATAGTTACCATGAGGCCGGTATTGAAGTGATTGTGGATGTGGTATTTAACCATACTGCAGAGGCCGGGTTTGGCGGTCCAATATTGTCCTACAAAGGGCTGTGTCCTTATGAGGCCTACTTACTTGAGCAAACGGACGCCGGTGAGGTATTTTATTCAAATCACTCTGGCTGCGGCAATACCATAAACACTGCACAACCTTTTATGATGGGGCTTATCCTTGATGCTATGCGTCATTGGGTAAATGTTATTGGTATCGATGGGTTTAGGTTTGACCTGGCAGTGTCTCTTGGTCGGGAGCCTCAGCATTTTAACAGTCAGTCGGGCCTTTTAAGAGCAATTAGTGCAGACCCAGTGCTTAGCGACAAAGTATTGCTTGCTGAGCCGTGGGACATTGGTCCTGGAGGCTATCAAGTCGGCAACTTTGAATCACCGTGGTTAGAAGTGAATGATAAATACCGAGACACAGTTCGCGCTTTTTGGCGCGGCGATGATGGTCAAACACCCGACTTTGCAACCCGCCTAATGGGCTCTAGAGATATATTCCATAAAGGCCATCGCCACATCTCTACGTCAGTCAACAATATTACCTATCACGATGGGTTTACCCTGCACGATATGGTGACCTACGCCGATCGCCACAACCTCGATAATTTAGAAGACAATCGCGATGGTCATGGGAACAACCTTTCTGCCAATTACGGCGTTGAAGGGGAGACCAAGGACAGTGCCATTTTGGCAGTCCGTGAGCGCCAAAAACGCAACTTGTTTGCCACACTTATTTTTTCCCAAGGAACCCCGCATATACTCGGTGGCGATGAACTAAGCCGAACGCAAAACGGAAACAATAACGCGTACTGTCAAGACAATGCCATAAGCTGGCTGAATTGGGAGATGAACAAGAGTAAACAAGACTTCCTGCAGTTTTGTCAGTTTGTTATTCGCTTGCGTCAATCATCCACTCTATTGAGCGAGCTAAAACTTCACGATGATTCGTTTACGTTGTCGAGAAACGTGAAAGCCATTAATTGGTTCAAACCCGATGGGTCTGACAAAGCCTCCGAAGACTGGAATGCGCATCACAACAAGGCTTTTGGCGTTGAGATTAAAGGTTACCGTGACGGTAACGTTAAGCCAGAGCACTGGTTTTTATGCGTTAACGCCAGTGAAAATGACGTACGGTTCCATTTACCTACGTCAAAACGCCGTGGCGGCTGGACACTACAGCTAGATACGCGTTATGCCTCACTTGATGACCAGCCTTCAATTTGTATTCAGCAGGTCTTTTTACAAGCAAGCAGGTCGTTAACCTTATTCAGTTTCTCTGAATTATTCCGTTAACAGCGAATTAACCTTTACCAGCGGTGGTAAATACGGCATACCGCACTAAATTTTCGATGTTTGACTGTTCTTTATATCATCAAGTGGTAACATGCTCTCCCATCTAAATGTGAGGGTTTTCCTATGCAAAATAATGGTGGCAGTTCGCACAAAGACACTTTGTGCGATATCGGTTTTATCGGTTTAGGGGTAATGGGTAATAACCTTACCATGAACCTAGTAGATCATGGTTATCGAGTGGCATGCTTCGACTTAGATCAAAATAAAGTTGATGCAATTCTTGCCAAAGATGAAAGTGAAAGAGAAAGCAATACACCCCCACGGGTTGAAGGTTGCAGTTCTTATACTGAATTACTCAGTAAACTTAAAGCGCCCCACCTCATTATCCTCTCAGTGCCGGCCGGCGACCCCGTTGACCACGTATGTAATCACCTTATTGATGCAGGCATTCAAGCCGATGATATCGTTGTTGATACGGGAAACAGCTTGTGGACCGACTCAGTTGCTCGCGAAGAGCAGTACAAAGGCAAGTTCATATTCTTCTCTACGGCTGTATCTGGCGGTGAGGTAGGGGCTCGTTTTGGTCCTTCGCTCATGCCATCGGGTAATCCTTATGCGTGGACGCGTATTGAGCCTGTTTTGAAATCTATTGCAGCAAAAGTTGATGCTGTAACCGGCAAGCCAATCGAGAGCTTTGTGCCGGGCAAGCCCGTGGTTGGCGGTGAGCCCTGCGCGACTTATATAGGCCCTGTGGGTGCAGGACACTACGTAAAAATGGTGCACAACGGCATCGAATATGCCGATATGCAGCTTATTTGTGAAGCGTACCAAATTATGCGCGATGCGCTTCATATGGCGCCCGCTGAAATAGCAGAGGTATTCCGCCGCTGGAACGATGGTAAGCTCAATAGCTATCTCATTGAAATCAGTGCCGAAGTACTCGAACAGCTAGACCCTGAGACCAAGCAGCCTCTAGTGGATGTTATCTTAGACCGAGCAGGGCAAAAAGGCACTGGCCTGTGGACCGCGGTAAGTGCGTTGCAGGTGGGAAGCCCGGCTCAAACAATCACGGCAGCGGTATTTGCTCGCAGTATTTCAAGCTTAAAGGAAGAACGCGTGGCGGCAAGCCAAGTACTGGCAGGCCCAGAAGCCTCTGTGTTCGATGATGAACAAAAAATGTCAATCATCAACAAACTTGAGCAGGCGCTATATTGCTCGAAAATCTGTGCATACGCTCAAGGTTTCCAGCTAATGGCAATGGCAGGTAAAGAGCATGGCTGGACATTAGACTTTGGGGAAATAGCAAAAATATGGCGAGCTGGATGTATTATCCGCGCCGTATTCTTACAGTCTATTTCAAAAGCTTATGAAAATAACGAAGACCTGGCTAATTTGTTAATGGACCCGTATTTTGCAGAGCAAATTACCGAGTATCAGGCTGATTGGCGTGAGTCTATTGCGCAATCTGCACTAGCAGGAATTCCTTGCCCTGCAATGATGTCGGCACTCAGCTATTACGACTCGTACCGTTCAGCAGTATTACCGGCAAATCTGCTTCAAGGGCAGCGTGATTACTTTGGAGCGCATACCTACCAGCGCGTTGATAAGCCAGCGGGTAAAAAGTACCACATCGAGTGGAGTGATCCTGCAAGACCAGAGACTGCTATAAAACGTTAACCGTTAGGATAAACACATAGCGGTTTAGCGTTATCCACAATAAAAAGGGTGTATTTGGCAGCAAATACACCCTTTTTGTTAGTCTGTTTACCCACTTTTTTTTAAGTGTGAGGTTTAACAGACTGGCTACAAAGGTGAGCACTGGTAACCCGCTAACGTGAATTGGATTATTTGAACAAAGAGAGGGCGTAATGTCAGACGATAAATGGAAAGAAAAGCTGAGCGAGCAAGAATATCGAATTTGCCGTCAGGCCGAGACAGAGAGACCATTCACTGGCGCATTGCTTGATGAAACCCGTGGTGGTGTGTATGTATGTAAATGCTGCGATGCGCCATTGTTCCCCTCAGACACAAAATTTGATGCAGGGTGCGGTTGGCCTTCATTTTATAAACAACTAGACGATGGTAATGTTGATTATCGCGAAGATATATCGCACGGCATGCGTCGAGTAGAAATACTATGTAAGCAGTGTGATTCACACCTAGGCCACGTATTCCCAGATGGCCCAGAACCAACAGGCCAGCGATACTGCGTGAATTCAGTCTCTATGACGTTTAAAAGTGAAAATAACGAAGTAGTAAAAGGCTAGCACTTTGGTCTAGGTTAAAGGTAAACAGGTGGTTAAAATTTAAGCTTGTTTCGTTATCGCTTTCAATAATAGAAAAAAAACCGCCAACGAAAGGCGGTTTTTTTGTGTTTTATACACTTTTAAAATGTAATTTACTTTCAATATTAGAGCTTGTTGAGCTTTAATTTTGCAGCATCAAACGTATTGCTATCGAGGGCACTGATGATGTCAGCGGTGACCGAGTCGAGTATGTTTGTGGGTAAGTCGAAGCGTTCGCCTAACTGTACGCGCTGAGTGTCAGGTAATCTATCGTCATACTCTTCCGCTACGCCATACCACACATAGGCCATTCGGTAATTGTCTGCATCAATGCCAATTGATGCCAGAGAATGATAAACGCCAATATCAATGTCGTCACTGTCGGTATACAGACTTAATGCGCGATAAAGTGTTTCTATGGTTCGCGTAGGATCGTTTTTGATTTGCACCGAAGCCAAATTAACCAGTAGTTCAGGATCTTTGACTTGGTTACTCGCTGCATAACGTTCGAAGCGATGAAACGCGTCATCATCGCCGAAGCGCGTCCAGTGGTAATAGCTTAGGTGAGGGTCTAAGGAGTCTTTTGTTTCTCGGGCTAAACGCTGCAATTCTCTTCTCGCGGTGATCACTCCTTTTAGACGGGTTGCTTCTTTGCCTTTACGCTTTATATGCTCAATGTGCTGCACTTCTTTAACGCACTCAAGGTAGGTTTCGAAAGACAGGAGTAGGGGATATTTATAGGCATCGCTAGACGGGTTTTGGTTGTAGTAACGCAGTCTAATAATCTCTGCTCTTTGCGGTGTGCATCGAGCATCTAAGCTTAAGTCTACGCACATGTTCTCATGTTCTGCGCAAATTTCTTTGATGGTGGGCTCGAACCAATCACTACAGCCACTTATCACGACTAACGACGCCACAAAGCAGGCAGCTTTGTAATAACTTGTTGGAAACTTACAAAATAATGTATGTCCATTCATAAAATATACTGCATTTTTGAAATTAATAGACAATTTGGCCTTCCCTGCGTGTTTAATTAAGATATATCCCACGATCGTCAGGCAAAAACTCACCTACGTGTACCCTAAGAATAATAAAAAGCTGACGTGAAACCAACGTAAATTTACATCCATGAAGGCTGAAGCATGAATCAACAGTACGAGCAGGAATTACAAAGTAGCTGGCAAGAGCGTCAGGAATACGCAGAAATTATGCTGCCTTTGATAGGCAAGCTGTATCGCAACAAAGCCGTAGAGATATCTGTATACGGCCGCTCTCTTCTTAATGCCAGTGCTATCGACATCATTAAAGCGCACCGCAAGGTCCGTTTGCTCGAAGGCATCAAGTTACGTTTACGAGAAAGCTATCCTATATTGGAAGCGCTAAGTACAATGAAGATTGCTCCAGCGCAAATTGATATCGGCAAATTAGCGTTTGACTTTCACTATGGCTCAGCCGTTGATAATGATGACTTAACTGCGTATCTCACTGACAAACTCAGTGATGTGGTTGATAAAGACGATAATCAGCAGCCTCAAGATGTTGTGCTTTATGGGTTTGGTCGAATAGGCCGTTTACTAGCCCGTTTGCTCATCGAGCGTCAGGGCAAAAACAACAAGCTTCGTTTACGTGCCATTGTCGTGCGCGGCGGTCGCGATGGCGATTTGGAAAAACGTGCGAGTTTACTTCGCAGAGACTCAGTGCACGGTCCATTCAACGGCAGTATTACAATTGACCACGAGCGCAATGCACTAAAAGCAAACGGCTCGTTTATTCAGGTTATCTACGCGAACAGCCCTGATGAAGTGGATTACACGCAATACGGTATCGACAACGCTATTATCATTGATAATACCGGTATTTGGCGCGACCGAGACGGGTTAGGTCTTCACTTAAAAGCAAAAGGCGCAGCTAAGGCAGTGCTGACCGCGCCTGGTAAAGGCGACATTAAAAACATCGTACACGGTGTGAATGATGGCGAAGTGACCCTTGATGACACCATTGTATCGGCGGCCAGCTGTACCACCAATGCTATCACTCCAGTGTTAAAAGCCCTTGATGAAGAATATGGCATTAAGAATGGTCACGTTGAAACTGTTCACTCTTACACAAACGATCAAAACCTTATCGATAACTATCACAAAGGGGATCGTCGAGGTCGAAGTGCACCACTTAATATGGTGATCACGGAAACCGGCGCAGCGAAAGCAGTGGCGAAAGCATACCCTAAATTAGGCGGTAAGCTTACGGGTAACGCGATTCGAGTGCCTACCCCGAATGTGTCTATGGCAATTTTGAACCTCAATTTAGAGAAAGCCACAGACAAGCTATCGGTCAACGAATTCTTACGCGATACCGCTTTATTCTCTAAATTGCAGCACCAAATAGACTACACGGCGAGTAAAGAAATTGTATCTACCGATTTGGTAGGTTCAAGAGCTGCGTCAGTCGTAGATTCACAGGCAACCATCGTGTCTGATGACCGATTAACGCTTTACGTGTGGTACGACAACGAGTTTGGTTATAGCTGTCAGGTGCTTCGCGTAGTTCGCGATATGGCTAACCTTAGCTTTCCAACGCTACCGCTTTAGTAAGCTAAGTGACTGCTAAAGTCACTACATCCCCGCTCGCTAAAGCACCAAGCGTTAATTGATTAAAAAACCGACCAACAGGGTCGGTTTTTTATTAGTGTAAACAAAATGTGTACTTCATGCTGGTAAAACCAGCCAGTGCACATGGTATTTGTGTTGCTGACTATGCTAAATTAGCGCACAAATAATAAGGGAAACGACAGTCTATGCATATCTCCAGTCAATTCGACAGCGGCAACATTAATGTTGTTAGCGCAGAGTCTCCAGAAGATATTCTTCTTACTATACCTAAAGACAACCAATCAGAATTTGCCCAATGGTTTCATTTTCGTCTTGTGGGCGAAACGTTTGTTACTCACAAAATGACCATCCAAGGGTTGGCAAAATCTGCGTATCCCGATGGTTGGAAGGGGTATAACGTTCTTGCTTCTTACGATAGGCAAACCTGGTTTCGTGTTCCAAGTGAATTTGACGGCGACAATCTCACCTTCTCACTCACGTTAGAACAGCCAAGCGTGTATTTTGCGTATTTCATTCCTTATAGCTATGAGCGCCACCTAGACCTAGTTCACGACGCGCAAATGTCACTGTTGTGTGAGCACCGCTTTCTAGGGCTAACGCTGGATGGCCGTGACATGTCGATGTTAGTCATTGGCGAAGAAACACCTAATAAGAAAAAAGTATGGATAACAGCCCGCCAGCATCCTGGTGAAACCATGGCCGAATGGTGCGCAGAGGGCATTATTTATCGGTTGCTGGACGAACAAGACGGTTTGGCTCGACAGTTGCTAGATAACGCCGTGTTCTATGTCGTACCAAACATGAACCCAGACGGCAGTGCCAGAGGGCATTTGCGTACAAACGCTGTGGGCACCAACTTAAACCGAGAATGGGCAACACCGACACCTGAAAAAAGTCCTGAAGTATTGTTTGTATTGAGGGCAATGGAAAATGCAGGCGTGGATATGTACCTCGATTTGCACGGTGATGAAGCACTGCCGTACAATTTTGTTGCAGGCGGCGAAGGAAACCCGAGTTATAACGACGAGATAAAAGCGTCAGAAGATACATTTAAATCGGCTCTACTTAATGCAACACCAGAGTTTCAAGATGAATTCGGCTACGACAAAGACGCGCCGGGTAAAGCAAATTTAACGGTGGCGTCGAATGCAGTGGGCGAAAAATTCACTTGCATGGCGTATACCGTTGAAATGCCGTTTAAAGATAACGCAAACGTACCTGACGATGTTTATGGTTGGTCTGTTCAGCGATGCCGACAGCTTGGCGAAGATATTCTTGTAGCTGTAAATGCTGTTGTAAAAAAACTCAATAACGATAAATAAAAAGAAGCGCCCGCTTCTAACAATAAAGGCCTCAGCTAATGGGGTCTTTTGATAAAAACAACAAAACGAAATAATAAAAAAGGGGAAATACCTTGGAAGGGTTATACGGTTTACTTATTACGCTTGATAGCTTCTTGGGGGGCGCGAGTTGGTTTCCTTTTGTGCTTCTTGGTGTGGGCTTATTCTTCACAGTTTACTTGAAGTTTCCGCAAATTCGATTCTTCAAACATGCATGGCAGGTTATTACTGGTAAGTTTGATAAAGAGAGCGATCCTGGCGATACCACACACTTTAGAGCGTTAACCACGGCACTTTCAGGGACCGTTGGAACAGGTAACATTTCTGGTGTTGCTTTCGCTATTTTTCTCGGCGGCCCGGCGGCGCTATTTTGGATGTGGGTTACGGCCTTTTTAGGTATGACGACAAAGTTCGTCGAAGTGACCTTGTCGCACAAGTACCGAGTTAAGACAGAAGACGGCACGATGGCCGGTGGACCTATGTACTACATGGACCGTCGCTTAAACATGAAGTGGTTAGCCGTCGCATTTGCGATTGCCACTGTAGTCAGCTCGTTTGGAACGGGTAACCTTCCACAAAGTAACGGTATTGCACAAAGCATCGAAGCCACCTTTGGTTTTGAACCTTGGCTTGTAGGTAGCGTACTGGGTATTTTGCTTGCGCTGGTTATTCTAGGCGGCATTCAACGTATTGCGGCATTCACCGCCCGCGTTGTTCCTGCAATGGCAGTTATCTATCTCATTGGCGCTATGGCAGTTATTTTTGCCAACCTTGAGAATATCATTCCCTCGTTCTTATCGGTAATCAGCGATGCGTTTACCGGGTCTGCCGCAGCAGGTGGATTCTTAGGTGCCTCACTTGCCTACGCATTCAACCGTGGTGTAAACCGAGGTTTGTTTTCAAACGAAGCGGGTCAGGGTTCTGCGCCTATCGCCCACGCGGCTGCTAAAACCAAAGAGCCTGCATCAGAAGGCATGGTGTCTTTATTAGAGCCGTTTATCGATACTATTCTAATTTGTACTATTACCGGCTTAGTTATTCTTTCTTCTGGCGTGTGGAAAGAGAAGCATGAAAATGTATTCGACCGTTCAGACATGTTCTTTGTAGCAGGCGAATATGACGATAGTGAATCAAAAGATGTCGAAACGCTATACGGCTTTTTAAACGGGGTTGAAGGTAACGAAATTAAACCATTTACAGGTGCGATCACCGTAGTCAATGGCACGGCAGTCAGCGGCGACTTTACCCTTTTAAACTCTCGTTCAGTAGCAGAAGACGTGAAGTACTCGGTAGGCAGTGAAGATTTATTTACCGGTACGTTGAAAATCGAAGATGGTAAACCGCTAAAAGAGAACCTAGAGGTAAGCGGTAAGTCCTTGGTTCACTCTGCTGCACTGACTACCATTGCGTTTACCCGAGGCTTCTTCGGTGATTTCGGGCAATACATCGTGTCGGTAGGTTTGCTTTTATTTGCATTCTCAACGGCAATTGCATGGTCGTATTATGGTGATCGTGCGATGACATACCTTCTCGGTCCCCGTTCTGTTATGCCTTATCGAGTCATTTATGTCGCTGGCTTTGTGTGGGCTGCGTTCTCAGATACCACATTGGTATGGGCGCTCTCTGCGGTAGCGATTGTGGTTATGACGCTACCTAACTTATTTGGCATATTATTGCTTAGTAAGGAGATGAAAGAGACAGTGAACGATTATTGGTCAAGAACCAAAAATAACCGCGATAAATGAATTAAGATTAAGACAAACAAGTAGTCTTAATCAGCTTCTAAACAGTAATGAAATGCGTGTTTCGGCGTTATTCTTAGAATAGCCCTTACACGCATTTTTGTTTGCGAAGTGTATGATCCGACTTCATTGTTGTAATCAACTTCAGTATGATACTCGTCCGCGAGATAATAGTACGCGCTGGCGTATTGTTTTCGTTTCTTACTCGCAGCGAATAAACAGGAGCAATACATGGCATTAGTTGACTGCCCGTCGTGCAAGAAAAAAACATCTGACAAGGCAAAAGAGTGTCCACACTGCGGATTTAAAATTGGCGATGCAACGTCTGAAGATGTTGAGCGTAAGCAAAGCCTTAACCGTTTTCAAAAACTTCAAAGCATTCAAAATCAATCACTGCTGGCTATGCTGATATTTGTGGCAAGTTTTGGTTTTATGTATTGGGGTGGAACTAGACCGGGTGATTTGCAGCACAACCTCGCTATTTTAGGCGCTATTGTAGGTTTCGTTTGGTACCTCGTAAACCGAGCTCGAATTGTAATGATAAAGCGTTTCTCATAAATGAATATAGATGCACTAGTTAGTAGCATGACGCCAGAGGTTTACGAACGCTTGCGTCAAGCCGTAGAGACCGGAAAGTGGGTAGATGGAACGCCACTTAACGAAGAGCAAAAAGCCAGCACAATGCAGGCAGTGATGTTGTATCAGGCAAAAATTGAAAAATCGTCTGAGCACATGACAGTAGGAGAGGGTGGCGAAATTGTGCATAAAAGCAAAGCCGATTTCAAACGCTCTCTATCGGACCACCAAAATGATAACAACACGATAGCGCGGTTCAAACAGGATGATATTTAGTCGTATATTTGCTCCTTCTCATACCAGTCAAAAGCCAGAAAAAAGACTGGAAGCCATTGAAAAACTCTCACCGGAAAAACCTCAAGACAAAACCATATTACATGAGCTGGCTTTTAACGATGATAACGCAGACGTTAGTCTTGCGGCATTGGCAAAGCTAAATAGCTTTGTGCTATGGCAAAAGATGGCACAAATTGCCAAGTCTACAAAAGTAAAAAAAGCGGCCCAGCACTGTGTGAATGAAGCGATATCAGGCAAAGGAAGTGCAGCCCTCAGCGCAGAGGAAAAGTCTTCGTTTTTGCAAGAAACGGCAAGTGCGGATGTAATCATTGATGTAGTCCAGCGTGAGCCTGAACTGCTAGGCAATACTGAGTTGGCCTTTGCGCTATTAGCCAAAGTCGATAAGCCTTCGTTTACGCAACACGTTTTTTTACACGCAAATAATGGCCAATTACAACGTCAGCTTATTAGTAGTCAGTCTCAGACCAATACACTGCAAAAATGGGCAAAGAAACTGAGCGATTCCTCTACGCTTGATGCAATCAATAGCCGAATCGATGAAATAAGGGCGGCAGAGCAAAAGCCTGTAGAACTTAAAAAGCAACTTACGCTGTGCTTATCTAAATACCGTGCGCTACTTGATAAGGCCGATGTTGAACAGGTTGTAGATTTGCAATCTCGTTACCACAGTGAGCTGGAAGGCTTGTTTGCACAAGCGGGCATTCTTTCAACTGACGATAAGCAAGAGTTCGAAGAAAAGCGTAGCAAAATAACTGAGCAAGTTACGCGCTATGTAGACAGGATCCGTCCTGCGTGGGAAGAGAAGCAAAAGTCGGCGGTACTTGCGAATACACAAGCCCTTTGCGAACAGCAGCTAACCCATGCGAAAGAACAAGTAGGTTGGTTATTCAACACGCGCTTGTGTGATGCCACGTTAGCCGATGTTGCAACGGTAAATGAAAGTGTAAGAGGTGTTGAGGCTACGCTGGAACAGTTGGGGCAGCTTGGCAGCAATGACAAGCGAGTCGACGAGATTCAATTAGCTGTCGATGGACTAAATACAAAGCTTGAAGCTTTCTCTATGCAGCAGCAGTACGGTCAAAAGTTATTGTCTAGACTGAACGTCGTTGAAGACGTGGCGCAAAAATTAAACAGTGCTGATGTGAGTGATGAACAAAAGCGCGACTTACGCAGCGAATTTGATACGGCGATAGAGGAATACTCAGCTATCAGTCGCGAACTTATTGCGCAGCCTAAGGCGCTTTTACAGCGTTTTAAGGTAGCAACTAAGCAAGTGAGAGCCGATGAAAAAGCCGCTAAGTCAAAGCACCAAGACGAACTGAGACACGTTAGAAAGCAAATAAGCATTGTTGATAATCTAGTTTCACAGGGTAAGTTTCGTGCGGCGATGGCTAAGTTTAAGAAGCTGTCTGATAATGTTGCTTCGCTGCCTGAAAGTTTAAAGAAAGACATCGATAAGCGTTTTCAGAAGACGGCTGACGACATAGCCAGGCTAGAAGGCTGGCAGAGCTATATCGCCGCGCCGCGAAAACCAGCTTTAGTTGAAGAGGCCAAAGAATTGGCCGCTACGCCAGCAGAGAACATAAAACAGCGCAGTGAGTCGATAAAGTATTTACGCAGCCAATGGTTATCGCTGAATACACCATCTGCAGGTGACAATGAGCAAGAAAATGCAGCGCTGCAGCAGGATTTTGATAATGCACTAGAAAAGGCGTTCGAGCCTTGTAGAGAGCATTACGCTAGATTAGATGCCGAACGAGCTGCAGCGTTAGAACTGCGTCGTTCGATTATTGAAAAAGTAGCGTCCGTACCCGAAGACATTGAGCCTACTGAATTAAGCAAGACCCTCGATAGGCTTGCTAAGCAGTGGCGAGCTTGCGGTCAAGTTGAAAAGCAAGCTTACGAGCAACTCAAAGTCGAGTGGAAGGCTGTGTTTTCCCCCCTTCAAAAGCGCGTTTATGCCTGGCAAAGTGACAATCAGGCGCTTAAGCAAAGGCTAGTGGATAAGGTTAATGCGCTACAAGATTCTGATGATATTAGCGATGCAGCAGAGTCTGCGCAGCAACTACAGCAAGAATGGAAGCGTATTGGACATGCTGGTAAGCGCGAAGAAAGCCGATTGTGGGCAGAATTTAAAGCCAGTAATGATGCTATTTTCGAACGTTTGAAAACTCAGCGTAAAGCGCAAACTAGTGAGTATACTGAGCAAGCTGAAAAGCTGTTGTCTTCTATCGCGTCTATCTCTGTAGAAGGTGATGACAGTACTTTTCAAAGTGCAGTTCAGCCTATTCAAGAAGCCATGTTAGCACTGCCAAAACCACAGCGAGTCAAGTTAGAGCGCAAGCTTGAGACGCTCTTTAAGCAAAGAGAGTCTATGCAGCGTGAACATGACACAAAAGTGATAGAGGCGCGAGCTCATGCCATTATTCGGTTGCTGCAAAATGATGAACCTGAGGCTAGGGAGGAACTTTTAGAAACCTTGGGTAAACGCTGGTCAAATTTGCTGACTAACGCTAGTGCATCAAATACGCCGAGGCACGATAGAGCGTGGTTGACGGTAGCGTTAGAGGTGGCAAGCGGCATGCCTAGTCCGCAATCTGATGTATCGGTACGTTCGAGTGTGCAGCTTCAAATGATGACGGCAAAACTTGAGCAAGGTGAAGCCCCAGAGGCCCAAGAAATATTGAGCGATTGGTTGCAACATGGTGAAGTGAAAGAAGACGAAAGCGGTCTTTTACAGCGTGTAGTTACCATTATCGATAACAATCCGAGTATGTTGGCATAGATGGAAAATAGTGTAGAGTTTCAATTTGATACAGAGATGTCAGCGTATCGATTTCTCAATACTGTAAAACATGTTGATGCAGACGGGTTACGGGCTAAGTTTGGTCAAACCGATCATCATGTTAGTGTGAAGTACACCTATATTGTGGGTGAGTTTGATGAAACCCTGTCGATACTCGATGACTTGGCAAGGGAGCTCGGCGGTATAGAGGTTTCTTAACGTCGTTCTCTTTGCGTCAGCCAAGCTTAGTTTAAATAAGCTCAGTTTAAACAAGCTCAGTTCAAACAAAGACCAAGGACAAACAAAGCCTGTTCAAATAAATACTAAGTTAAGCAAAGACCAGGTTAATCAGAGACAAGACAACCAACGCTTAGCACACGCAAACATAAAAAGGGCCGGTAAAAACCGGCCCTTTTTGATTCTGTAGTGTTAGTGTGTAGCCAGGTTTGTTATCTAGCTACACTACTACGCATTTACATAACACTTGCAAATTAACAGTCGTCGTCTTCTGCTTCAACGCCTTCTTTAACGTCTTCACATGCATCTTCTACGGCATTACCTGCATCATTGGCCATATCGCCAATTTTGTCGCCGCCATCTTCAAGCGCATTGCCAGCGTCTGTGACCATTTCGTCAAGTTCTTCGCCTGCGCTCTCCGCGTCGTTTTCACTACATGCTGCTAGTGAAAGTACAAATGCTGATGCTGCTACTACTTTTAATAAATTCTTGAATGAACTCATGTCCTTACTCCTTTTCAATTACTACTTTATATAATATGTTGTTTACGCTTTCGGTGCTTTACCGCGTAAGGCATTCACTAGAAGTGATATGACAAGAAAGGCGACAAATACAAAGAATAATATCTGTGCAATTCCTGTTGCTGCCCCAGCGATGCCTCCAAAGCCAAAAACTGCTGCAATAATGGCGATAATAAAAAATGTGATTGCCCAACCTAACATGACTTATTCCCTCTTGTTGCTTCCGTTACGTTAGCTATAGCTGTTGCTATGATTAAGCTTCTGCTATATCTAAGCTATTGTTACATAAGTTAATGCTATCTTCGTGCCTACATTGCAAATCATTGAAAATATTAAAGTAATTTTATTTTCTGCACTTTTGCTTGGTGTGAAGTTCACAGTGTATAGACAATAGTTACAGGTAAATTGCATTTTTTACATTCTTACTAAATTGCTCGGCTATGTAATTGAAGAAATGTAATTGAAGCTATGCAATTGGGGCTTAGTAATAAGCTCTATGTAATAAGGACTATGCAATTTGCGTTGCGCACATAGGTAACAAGGCGATAGAGTTTAGTTATCAGAATTGAGCAGATGATAAATGGTCATCTGCACAATTATTTATTTGAAGTTATTCAGATAGCACCATTCGTTAAAACAGGAGACGGCGTTTATGGCAAATACACATTCGGCATTTATTGGGCTTATGCAGCGTGCGCGCAACGTCAAGCGCTGGCCGCTAATGGCGCAGTTCCAAGATGAAATGCTATCGACTCATATCTATGAGGCGTCGGTGGTAGCGCATATGCTAGGCGCCATTGCATGTGATGTATTTAACGAAGATGTGGACCCAGATCGTGTGGCGGCAATGGCTATTTTTCACGAGGGAAGTGAAATAGCGGGGATGAGCGATATCCCAAGTCCGGTTAAATACCACGATCCTGAAACCACTGCGGCAATTAAAAAGTTAGAACGTCGTTTTGAAGCTATGCTAATAAAGACTTTACCTGAAGCACTCCAGCAGCGATATCAATCGCTAATTGAGCAAGACAAGGAAGATGTCCATGTGACGCTTGCGAAGGCTGCTGATGTGCTCTGTGCTTATTTGAAATGTGACTACGAGCTATCCAAGTCGAATTCTGAGTTCTCCAACGCGATGCAAGAAATGGAAGTGCAGCTAAAGCGCTATAAGGAAAAGCTACCCGCCGTTGGCTATTTCTGCCAAATCTTCCTTGAAGATGCTAAGGGAACCCTAGATGAGCAAACAAAAGATTTAGAGTGGATAGAGCGAGCGAACACGCTCCATCTTGATAGTAACGAAAGCGGTGAGTAAAGCAAACAAGCCTATGTGTGTACTGCAAGCATTCGCGACAGGGAAGTCAACGCTGATAGCAGCATTTAAAAAGCGGCATTCTAAAAGCGGTATTCAAAAAGCAAATTACCGATGATGCTGTTTATTTCATTCTCTTACGTTTTGCCCAAATAGCAAGCAAAGCAGGGCCTATATACATTGCAATACCATACACGCCTGGCGCGATCGCATAGTCAGGCGCTTTTAAAAATGTGATACAAATCAACATAGCGAGAGCCGCGTTCTGAACACCTATCTCAATGGCAAGGGTTAGGGAATCTTTAAAAGAAGCTGCGGATATTTTTGCTAGTATTAATCCCATCAACACAGAGCTAAGATTAAGGGTGAGACATACTAAAAATGCGCTTTCAAATGAAGTCGCTAAGTTATCGCGCTCCGACACGAGTACGCCCACAATCATTGCCAACATAAAATACATTGAAAACTGACGAAAAAAAGTTTCCGTCTTTGTCGCAAAGCCTGTGAAAAGACGTCGAATGATCATGCCTATCACTACGGGTAAAATAGACACGCCAATAAGTCCCAACACGGTTTCAACAACAGAGAAAGCAGGCGCATTCTCTTTTACAAAGTAGTCGATAGCGAACTGAATAATGAAAGGCGTGGTAAAAACACAGGCAATAGTGGAGATAGCGGTTAAACTTACAGACAGCGCCAGATTAGCTTTCGCAATATGACTTATTAAGTTACTCGTTGTTCCTCCAGGGCATGCTGCCAAAATCATGATGCCCACAGCAATATAGGGCGGCAGTTCAAACGCGAAACAAATAGCAAAAGTGAGTAGGGGCAACAAAACGATTTGACCCAAGAATCCGGTCAAAATAGCTTTAGGCGCTTTAAGTAACCGTCCAAAATCAGAAATGGTTAGCGTTAAGCCCATACCGAACATCACAAACGCCAACGCTAGAGGTAGTAATACCTCAGTAAGTACAGATGCCTGCACGCATACGCCCCTTAAAACAGCAACTTATTATTATAGTGCCGCTAGTCTACTCTGTTTAACAATAGAAAGAAGTGATGACCCGTTATTAAGATTGATTAATTCTATGAATGATAAAATAAGCAAAAATTTATATCGGGTGCTTTAATGAAAACTGCCAAGGGCGTTCATAAAAACTGCCAAGGGTGTTCATAAAAATTGCCAAGCGCTATTCGCCAAGCCCTATGCGCAATACCGTATTCGCCAAGCTCAACTCACAAGGCTCATTTGAAAAGCCCATGTTAAGAAACGGCCTAGGCAGGCTAGCTGGCAGTGGGGTTGTAAGGTAACGACGATTGGTGAGCAACGATACGTAAGTTTCCATCACTGTCTTTAACATAGGCAAAGGTATATTCCACTTTCGTTTCGCCGCCATTGGTATCTGTGAAAAAGTAATTGCCCATGGCAACCGCCATTTTGCAGCTATTGTTGATAATGCCTACATTATCAAATTTCACGTTGGTATACGGTTTTATTGCGAAGCCCTTATCTTCATCGTAGGCATCGTTACCGCCCACAAAATAGGAAAGAGCGGCATCGAAACTTGAACGAAACTGATCATCGGCTGCCAACGTTGGTTTAAACAGTACACTACTCAGATCGTACCCATACATATCTTGGATAAAATCCGCAGCTTCATCAGAATAGTCGCCGCCATTAGTAAACACTGAGCCGATCCTGACAATGCCGTTCCCCCACATTTTTTGTGCAGCAATGACCTCTCTTTCCGTAATGCAGGTGTTTGAATACAGTAACGAGTTGTCTAGTGCTTCTGCAGTAAGCGAAGCCTTTGCTTGCGCCCCACTTTGGGTAGATTGAGTATCGGCTGCAGCACTGCATGCAGACGCTAACAGGATTGAGGCGATAGCAGCGGTAATTTTTGAGCGAGTTGCTTTTACATTTTTCATAGCATACATCCTAAATTTAATAACAATAATTTTGCTAGAAGCATGTGCAATATCGAACTTATTGCAATGCGATAGCTAAAGGATATACACAACGTATGACGTGTACTTTTTCAGAGGATTAAAAACTGATTAACGCAGGGTTAATCTTAAACGCGTTCAATGAAGGGGAGGCATCCGATGCGCTGAAACCTGACTAACAATGCATCGAATGAATTCTTTTAAGGCTACGTATTAGTAACCTTTATTTTCTTCATCAAGTGGCGTTGCAAGAAGTTCAGATACCGAAAATGCGTTTGCACCTAAACTCTGCTCGTCATTTGACATTGAGGTAACGATTGAAAAATATATGTCTTTCATTGCCGTTTTTTCAATATCACTTGGATTGGGCACAGTAGATGGTTGCGCAACATCTGAACAGCCTGACATGGTGCACTGTTTATCTGACGGAAAAACCACGGGTTCATCGTCGCTCATGATAACCTCGCGAGCAAGAACACGCTTTTTAGTGATGTTGGTTTTTGTTACTGCAACATAACCGAAGTTATTTTGTTTTGCTATTTCTGCCGCTCGACGCAGCGCATACTGCTGCACTTTATCAGCAGGTGTTCTGTCCGATGCCTTAAATAAAATACGGTATTCACCATTGCCCAGCTTCTCGCTTGAATAGCCGTAACTTTGTTCAGAATTTGCCGATTTATAAGGCGTTGGCGTGGCAACAGGTACTGACGAGCAGCCTGTTAGTAAAGCGGTGACTGCAATGCCCACGCCTAAGAGTAAGTGAGTAGGTCTCAATTTTACGTGGCTGCTTTTTAGAGCGTTTTTTTCCAACTTACGGCGCATTTACTACTTCCTTTCGTCACACAATTATAATTTAAACAGCGATAGCAAAGCAGTTCTGCCTATCGTTATGAGTGCAGTTTTACGGTTACTCTTCACTTTTGGTTTTGCATCAGACATACCTTTATAGGCACCTAACCCTACAATACCTAACAATATTTCTGGTTTGCCCACTAAGTATCGGCATTGTTGCTTTGCTGTTTTTTCGGCAAGGTGAGCATGATGACGCTGCGCATAAAAGTCCCGTTCCTTTTGTGCAATGTCAGTCATGTTATTCTTCAACAAAAATTTATTTAACAATACGTCTACCATTTTGGATGTCCTTTAAACTATAGCGTAATTCTTGCAAGATTTTGGATTAGATGTTGGGTTAGATGTTTTCATTAAAAAGCGTGCTTAGAGAGAGCGCTTAAATAATGCGATAAGCCGTTCAAAGCTAGCGAAGTGCAACGATTTTTTCGCAATTCGGCAAAACAACATGCAGAGCCCAAGGTTAAAACACAACAAGATAGTAGCGATAAAAATAATACTGATACCGAATGAGTATAACGCGCCGCCAATCGCTACGTTTACGAGCAGCCAGCACACAATGCCAATAACAAAAGCGGCAAGCGCTGCAAAAACTGAAATAAACAGCGATTTTTTGATGAGCATCATTTCGCTATTTAGCAAGCTTAAATAGGCCGTACCCTGTTTGGTTCGCTGTTTCGCCGCATTTTTAAATGCGTCAATAACCGTTTCATAGGATGGATCAGGGTAGGGAGTTTGTTGTTCATCTAAATTTTTTTTATCTTTGGGGGAGGCGTCGCTAAATCCAGTACTAGCGCTGCCATCAGCGTTAACCGCTATCACAGCATCGTCTCCACCAATAAAGTAGAGCGCCTGCTCCGATGGTGGAGTCAGGCGAAACGGATTTTCTGCGCTCATTGTAAAATGAGCGCTATGAAAATCAGGTATTGTCGCCATTATTACTTCTTACGGAATAATGAAGTAACTAGCATGCCCGCTGCAAACGCAAGCCCGGCTGTTGCCACTGGATTTTCAACGGCATAGTTACGTACTGACGATGCCTGCCATTTCTGCTCAGCAAGACGTTTACGCTCTGACATATTCTCAGCCGACGACGTAGCGGTACGACGAATATTTTCTTCAGCAACACTCGCGTTATCTGCAAGCTTGTCTACAGACTGATGAAGAGACTCTTTCAGTTGATCCGTAACTGGGTGACCTTGCTCATTAGAAGTATTTGCTTTTGCCGATGTATTTTTAGCTGTTTGTGTAGCCATAGTATTCTCCTTGATTTTACTAAATGCATCTTTCCCTATAACTAAAGCAATGGCTGTACCATTGTGTGAAAATATAGTAATGCATTGATATATATGGATAAAGTAAGTATTGATGCAAGCGCTTCTGTAAAGAGTCAGGAAAGATGCACACAGTATTGTGAACACCCTGTAATAATTTCGCGGATAAGAGTTATGCAGAAAAGCATGTCGAGACTGAGTAACTCTAGGCTAAGTAGTTCTAGGTTAAGTAGTTCTTGGCTAAGCATTTCGGCTTAGCTAATCCGTGGCTAGGCCCTTCTTGAGTAGGGCTTTCGGGAGTAGGCCCCTCGTGCGTAGGCCTTTTGTGGATAGATCAGTCGTTATATTGAATTAGCGGCTCAAGCAATAACACTTTCTAAGTCATCTTTCGTCACCGGCTTGAGCAAGGCGCTATCGATGCCAATTGTTGACATAATATCTTTATCTGCTTGATGCCCGCTAACAATAGTCAGTATGCAGTTACGCTGCTGCGCTTTTAATTCTTTTGCTAGCTCGTAACCATCATAGTCGGGCAATGTTAAGTCCATAAGAACATGGTCAAATTGCTGTTCACTCATCGCTTGCAAAGCATCATTTCCACACAGGCTTTTTACAACATCGCACCCAAGATGCGTTAGAAATAATTGCAGCAACTCTGCGGCGTCTTCGTCATCCTCGACAACTAATACTTTCTTTGTACTACTTTCTGCCGTGTCTTTTTCTGTCACCTCATCCGCTGTCTGCTCTGCAGTTTGCTGTGAAACAAAAGAGGTTCGCGCTTTCAATAGTTCTGGAATATCTAAGTTGCTGCTACGCTGATGTGACGATGCCGACTCAGGGGCAAAAGGTTTTGTAGTCGGCATGTTCGATACTTGAGCTTCAACATTAGAAAACGTAATAGGGTTGTCTGCAGGTAAGTAAAGTGACAGCAAGCTGGCCAGTGTAAATCTATCAATAGGCTTGCCGATAACATCGTTAAAGCCTTCGCGTATTAGCGACTCTTTAAGTCCTTTTCGACTCGCCGCGGTAACTGCAACAATAGGGAGGTTTTTACCATGTCGCCTTATGGCATGAAGGGCTTCAATACCATTCATTACTGGCATATGGATGTCCATGAGTACCAAGTTGAAAGGGGCGTTCTGCTCGTCAGCCTGTAACACTGCTTCAAGGGCCTTAACACCATTTTCCGCATAGCTAATATCGGCCTTAGATTGACTGACTAAGTGACCAGTAAGACGCCTTATTTCTCTAAGGTCGTCCACAATAAGCACTTTCCCAGTCAACTTTAAATTTAAGTTAGCTGGCTCAACAATTGAAAGTTGACCTAAGGCAAGTTCCTCTAATGGCTGAGTACTTATATCCCCTGGGTGAATATAAAAACTAAAGCTGCTGCCTTCTCCCATGCGAGATGTCACTGAAATATCACCGTCGAGTTTACAGACCAACTCTTTACAAATTGCGAGCCCAAGGCCAGCACCACCATGATTAGCTCGCATCACATCTTCAATTTGTTCAAAAGGGTGGAAGATATTTTCAAGTTTATCAGGCGCCATACCAATACCGGTATCGTCCACGGTAAATCGCAATACGCTATCTGGCTGAACAGACTGCCCTTCCACATCCTTGTCGTCCACATCGGGCTTTTCAATTTCAATGGTAAGTGTAATGGTGCCGTTATCTGTAAACTTCACCGCATTGGTAATTAAATTGATCAATATTTGGCGAAGGCGTGTTGGATCTGTCTGGATAAACTCTGGCATCTTGGTTTTAGCAACCACATTGAGACTGAGTCCTTTGTCTTTCGCATTCAACTGCATCAAGGAGTGTATATCGGTGAGAAATGCCGCTAAGTTGACTCGCTTTACATTTAACTCCAGTTTGTTTGCCATAATGCGAGACATATCGAGCAAGTCATTAAGTAGGCTTAAAAGATGTTTACCGTTCGAGTGAATAATTGATAACTCTTGCTGGAACGGACTATTTCTAGCGTCGTCAATCAATAGCTCTGTGTAACCTAATATTGAGGTAAGTGGCGTTCTTAATTCGTGACCTAAGTGGGCAAGGAATTTGTCTTTTGCTTTGTTTTTTTGCTCTACTTTATTGCGTTCTATCCGCTCGTTTTCAATGTCTCGTCGAACAAGCGCATAGCGAATAGTGCGCATAAAGCGGGGGGACTCAATTTCAGACTTTTGTAAATAATCCGCGGCCCCCGCACGCATTACCATTTCATCAACCATAGTGTCAGATTGGCCCGTCAATATAACAACGGGTACGTTAACCTGGTTTGCTTTTAGAATACTCAACACATCGAGCGCATTCTCTGCGCCCAATAAAAAGTCGAGCAAGCACAAATCGAATGAGCCCTCTTTCAGCGCTTCTAACGCAGCGTCGCTGTCAGTTACCCATGTAAGCCTGAACTGTGGAGACTCGCACCGCTCTAGATAGTCAGAGGTAAGGAAGTAGTCATCTTCATCATCCTCAATCAATAGAATTTTTATTACCTCTGTCATCTAGTACTCCGCTACTCGTGTGGTAGTTCTACGAATTCAATCCAATAGCGACCAAGTGCTCGCATTAGGTCAACCAAACCCTCAAAATTCACTGGCTTGGTAATATACGAGGCACAACCTAGGTCGTAGCCACGCAACATGTCTTCCTCTTCTTTCGAGGTGGTTAAAATAACCACGGGAATACTGCGCAGTTTAGGGTCGTTCTTTAGTTCTTGAAGTGCTTCACGGCCATCTTTACGAGGCATATTCAAATCGAGCAAAATCAGACTTGGACGCGGATACTTTTCGGCATCGGCGTACTTGCCTTCATGGCGCAAGAATTCAAGAAGCTCTACGCCATCTTCAACACAAAAAAGTGTGTTTAACACACGAGATTCTTTAAGTGCATCAACGGTGAGTAAACGATCATCCTCGTCATCATCGGCCATTAAAATATTGATTGATTGGGCTTGTTTACGCGTCATGCGAAGACTCTCCGTTTTCGTTATCTGAGCCGAAAGGCTCGCTGTCTAGGGGTAATATTATATCGAACTTAGCACCTTTACCGGGTTCACTGGTGGCGGCTATGGTTCCGTTATGTCTTTCTACAATCCGTCGGCACACCGCAAGTCCAATCCCTGTGCCCTTATACTCACTTCTACCGTGCAATCGTTGAAATGGTGCAAATATTTTTTCGGCAAAAGATTGCTCAAAGCCAATACCATTGTCAGTAACGGTAATTTTAATCCACTGATACTCATCAGACTTCAGTAATGTGCTTTGTTCATCACTGGTAAGCTCGTTACAGGCTATGTCTATTACTGGTGCCACGTCGGCTGGCTGAAATTTTAGGGCATTAGAGATAAGGTTCAGAAATAGTTGCTCTAACTGCGATTTATCACCGCGAATACCCGGCATATCCCCCACGTTAACTTGTGCAGACTTTTCTTCAATTGCGATTTCAAGATCGCTCAACACTCCAGAAAAAATGGCGTTGAGCTCTACGTCTACAAAATCTTTACCGCGGGTGGACACGCGAGAGAATGAAAGCAAATCTGAAATGAGCATAGACATACGCTCAGCAGCGTTAAGCATTCTTGCGAGAAAGTCTTTGCCTCGCTCATCAATAACATCGCCATAGCCAGATTCTATTCTATTGCCGAAAGCGCGAATCTTTCTTAAAGGTTCTTGAAGGTCATGCGAGGCAACAAAAGCAAAGTCTTCTAATTCCCTATTGCTTCTCGCAAGTTCATCAGAATATACACTTAACTCTTGAGTGCGCGCTGCTATTTTAGCTTCTAATTCTTCGTTAATCCCTTCAAGATCAGACTGGTGCTTTTCGTTTTCTCTGGCATTAACTTTAAGCAGCAGGAAGATAGTTATAATAAGAAGCAGGGTAGTGGCTGATGAAATAATTAACGTGTTGACGGAGTCGCGACGCAGTTTCATTAAGCTAGCCAAGTGAGTCCCTTGGATATCTCGCTCAGAACTGTCTACTTCTTCAAAAATACGCTCAAATTGATTGTACAAAAGTAAACCGCGGTCAGAAAGCAAAAGGTCAATGGCCTGAGCGCGCTGGTCTGAACGAGCTAGCTCTACAATCTCGACCATGCTATTGATTTTTTGTTTGGTTAAAACAAGCAATTCACTTATTCGGTCAGTCTGTTCAGGGGTGTCTGAGGCAAACGCGCTGACCTCAACCTCTTCAGCTACAGATGAAAACGTATTAAGCGTTTCGGTGTACTCCATCAAATAGGCTTCATCACCGGTGAGTAAATAGCCTCTTTGCCCTGATTCTGCACGAAGTAACACAACATGAAGTTTGTTGACGGCGCTAATAATACGATTTGTACTGAATAATTTTGCTTCAAGTGCAGATAACTCATCTAACGTGTCTACAACGTAAAATGAATTCGCGGTTATAACCGTTATCACCAACACTACCATCAATATCCAGCTATAGAGAGACGATAGAATTTTGTTAATCATCAGACCCATCCGATGCAGACTCACCCATCTTTAAGGTCATTTCAGCTAGCGTATTGCTACAGTCTTTTGCGCTTGCAATTATCTTGTCTAGTGCCTCAAGAGCTTTTTGAGGTGGGATATCGCCATTGAGCGCCATTTTCACTAACTCCGCCTGCATCGAAATGCGATTTAGCGGTTTACGAGCGTCGTGTACAAAAACGCTCATGGTCGAAAATTCTTCGTCAGTCATTCTATTTGGCCTTTTACTGCTCGTCTTTAGTCAAATCGCCGTAGGCATGCAGTCGGTTGTATAGCGTTTTGGTGCTGATGCCTAGCATTTCAGCTGCCATTGTCTTATTGCCATTCACTTTTTCAAGCGTGGCGTAGATAAGCTCTTTTTCTACATCTTCAATAGTTCGGCCTGCTTGCAAAGAGGGGGTTGTGCTTTGCTTTTGTGCAAAAGGAGATTCAATAGTTTTCGGCAACTCCAATACATTACTTTCTGGATCGCTCATTATTGCCGCGCGGTGAACAAAGTGACGAAGCTCTCGCACGTTGCCCGGCCAATCGTAGGCCTGCAGAGTATCAAGCTGGGTATCGTCCCATTTAAATTTGGCATTATTGTCTTTGTTAAACTCTTCAATGAAAGTCTTTGCAAGAAGAGCAATATCTTCTTTTCTTTCGCGAAGCGGTGGAATGGTAATGGGGAATACGGCTAGTCTGAAGTAGATGTCTTCTCGCAACACCTTGCTTTGCGCAATCTCTTCCATGGTTCTGTTAGTGGCTGATACAACGCGGCAATTGACGGGAATGGTTTTGGTACCCCCCACGCGTATGACCACTTTGTTTTCTAAAACACGCAGTAAATTAGGCTGCATATCGATTGGCATTTCGGTAATTTCATCTAAAAACAGCGTGCCGCTCTCTGCTTGTTCAAATACACCTTCTTTGCGACCCACAGCGCCAGTAAAAGCGCCTTTCTCGTGGCCAAATAGCTCACTGGCAATTAACTCTTTTGAAAATGCACCACAGTTAGTTGCCACGTAGGCACCCTCACTGTCAGATGCTTTGTGAATTGCCGCAGCGACCACTTCTTTACCCACACCACTTTCACCTAGCAGCATGACGTTTGCACTGGTTTTACTCACTCGTGATATCAGCTTGTAAAGATCTTTCATTGCCGGCGATTCACCGATAAGAAGATCGAAGTGCTTTTCAATTTTTGCTTTTTTCGGTGCGGCTTTTTCAGATTTTTTTGTTAATACCGCTTCTATGTCTTCTCGCTGAATCGGTTTAACAAGATAGTCAATATTTGGTCCGCACAATCCTTTAATAACGCTTTTAACTGATGGGTGACCGGTAATGAGTGTCACACGAGGACGCTTTTCTAATTCGTCTAATTCGTCGAACAAGTGCGCTCCGCTGCCGTCTGGCAACATGAAGTCGAGTAGGATATGGTCGAACGTTTCTTTTTCTAGCCAGTTTCTTGCTTCTTGAAGCGTAGCCGCCGTGAGCACTTCGTGGCCCAAAAACTCAATAATGGTACAAGCTACTTCTGTAAATTCGGCGTCGTCGTCGACAAGTAATACGGTAAGCACGTGAGATTCCCTCTTTTTTTATTCCATAGATGTGAAAACTGGAACAATATCAATTATATAATTTCGCATTAAGACAAAAGTCTACCATTAAGTATGGAAGAAGTGACCTCTGCATTGTAATTTTATTTAATGCCCTGAAATGTGAACATAAAACACGCATCGGTATTTCCGTCATCTTATAACCTTTACCCGAAGGCATGTCGGTGTTTTGGCTCGGTTTTTATTTGTCATGGCACAAGCACTATTTTGAAAGGGTGTTTTGCAAAAATCATTCCCTTTACAGTGGTTTTACTCGCGACCTTCTTTATCTGTTTTTTAGGTGCGGTTGTAAGAAAGGTATAAGAGCGGTTGTGAGTGGTGTAACTGCCGGAGTACTAATATCGTTTTAATACAGGGCCAATATAGGGCAAAGAGCATATAGGCAAGGGCGTTTGTGAAACAACCACCCGCTCTTTAAACAGGTCAAATGGCACAACTCATCTTACTTGTTGCCCATTGTATGGTTAGCTATTATTTACATATCGCCTAATTATTATCTGAAAATCGACGATTTGTGAGTTCATTACTGACAAAACATGCCTATTAAAACAGGCAACACAGCTGCTGAGAAATGTGATTTTCACCAATAGCGTGACAATATTACTCGGTGGTTTGCAAATATTACCCGCTTTGTATAAGGGCGTGTTGATCTTTGTTTTACGATTTTTGGGCTAAATGGAAGCATTTTAATCTCGAAACAGTCCTATAGACCTAGTGGGCTAAGTCAAAGGGCCCAAATAAAAAAAGCGGCGACAAAGAATAAAATGCTTCCATAACGCCCCCCTTCGGGCTGCGCCTGTGAGCTATTTACCCTGCGTTGAATGGTTTCGATTTAGCCTGCTAGACCTTCAACCATTCGCCTTATTTAAATAGCTCACAGACCGCTGCAAAAATGTACAGCAAAGATCAACACGCCATAGCTACGTATCGTCCTTTATACAATCCCAATCCATAAAATCAGAAGTGGGCAGCTGCATGGTCTGATAGCGAAGTTCGCCAATGAAGGCTCTTGCGGCAGGACCAAGTGCGTCACCATCTTCAAAAGATAAATAAAGCAGTGCCTTTCTTAACGCTGCATTGTTATTAAGTGGTAACGGCTTTAATAACCCGCTTTCGAGCTCATTTTTTATAATAGCTATTGGTAGCCATGCAAACCCAAGCCCTTGAGCAATAATATCAACCGACGTTCTTATATGGCTTACGGTCCAGCGCTGCTCAGCGCCAAGCCAACCTGCGTCTACTTTGCGTTCTGCTGATGAATCGCGAACTACAATTTGCCTGTGAGATTTCAAATCTTCGAGGGTTAAGGTGCGGTTGAGTTGATGTAGGGGATGGTCTTTATGTGCCACCGCCGCGAATTCTATTTCGCAAAGGTCCTCACTGAAACCACTGGGGTATAAGAAAGGAGAAATGCCGATGTCTACATTTCCGCTTGAAAGTAAGGTATTACTGCCGCTAAGCACCGTCTCTTCCAACTCCACGCGCAAAAGAGGGAATTCCTCAGAAACTTTATTAAGCACATTATAAAGAAGGTGTGAGGGAAAAATGATATCTACCGCTACTCGCAACGTGGTTTCGGTGCCCGAGCGAAGGCTATAAGCAATAGACTCTAGTTTCTGAGCTTCATCAAGAAGAAAAGTGGCCCTGCGGTACATTACCTCTCCCTGGGGGGAGAGTTTGACCTTGCGACCACTGTTTTCAAATAGCACCACGCCTATGGCATTTTCTAGCTTTTGAACAGCATGATGGACACTGGATTGGCTTTTATGTACCACCAAAGACGCTTGATTAAAGCCGCCAGCATCCACCACGGCTTTAAACATTCTCCATTGCTCTAATGTCGACTTCAGCATACTTCAACCGTTCTTATATAAACAATAAGCTCGAGTATATACAGTTCTTTGCATTTATGTGCGGTGAACTTGTTTGATGGTCGCTAACGAACAGGTAATAACAGATACGTTTTCGTAGCCCATTTTAATGAGTTGTTCAGCTGAAAGCTTAGCTCGTGCCCCTGATGCACAATGCAGGTAGATGGGTTTTGCTGCATCTTTTTCAAGCTCTAGCATTTTCATTTCTAATATGCCTCGCGGAATATGAAGTGAGGCGTCTACATGGTTTTCTGCCACTTCCGCAGGTTCTCTAACATCGACTAACAGCCCTTGGTTAGTTTTCATTTCGTCTGCTGCCTCTTTTGCCGAGACAATTCGAATATCCACATCAATATTTTCTAAACGTTTTTTTACGTCAATCAGCATTTTACTTCCCAAAAATTAATATAAATATAAATATAAACTAATGTATGGTTACGATTACTTTAAGACAAGATAATATCGTCATTTTAGCGTCTATTTTAACTGTTTTATCAAAAAAGCTTATACTTTAGTATAATAAAGCGGTAGATTCGTGGGTAAAGTTAATGTCATTAGGAAGCCCTTATGTCTGAAGAAGTTGTGTTAAGCCCAAGCGAGATGATGGAACATTCTGCCGAAGCGGAATTTTTTCTAAAGCAATTTGCGAACAAGACTAGGCTCATGATCCTTTGTTCTCTCCTCAAGCAAGAGAAGTCTGTGTCTGAATTATTGCAGGTTGTTAGCGTTTCACAGCCTGTTATATCGCAGCACTTAGCGTTGTTGCGCGAGTCCAATATGGTGGCAACGAGAAGGGAAGGTCAAACTATTTTCTATCGATTATCTGATGAAAGAGTAAAGCGTTTAATTGCGCTTATGTATGAATTTTTCTGTGAATAGAATTAGCGCGTATCGATTTTTGCTGTAAGCCCACGCTGCGTCCGCTAATAGGCGGACGCAGTTTTTTATCCCCGTATTAAGTCTCAGCAATCTGTGCTATAAGTGCAGCAATGTAATGCCCATCACCTAACTTGTCATTATCCACTTCAGGACGTTGTACTAAATCGTCATGACTTAAGTTTACCGCCACATGGTGTGCCGCCCAGTCAATTTCTTTAATATCGCTAGGTAACAATGCCAAATGTTTGCCGCCTGGCAGCCAGTTGTTGGTATCTACCACCAGCATAACCAATTGCCATGTTTTCGTATCGATCAGAAAATCACTAATATGACCTACCTTATCGTCGGTAGTCGCAACTTCATAACCATCAATTTCGCCGCATGCGCGTAAATGATTAGTTGAATTTGATGGAAGCGCGCTCTCTGCCTCTTCATCGGTTGGTGAAGTCACTAATTCGTTAGGGTGTGCGTATTCCCCCCATGCTCCGGGACCAATCCAGTAATAGCCATAGCCAAAGTACTTGAACAAATGCTCCTCATATTCTCGAGAAACCGGCTTGTGTTCGTCAATCGATGGGCTATTTTTAAGGGTGTCGACGGTCATGTCTACGTGTACGCTTTCCTCTTCAACATCAACCTGAGATACTGATACCGGAGATATCACTACCTTTCTGCTCAACGGTAACCAAGTGTTGGTATCTGCTACTAAGTAGCGTGTTGTATAGGTTTCATCGTCAAAGAGGATATCTTTTATGCCGCCAATCTTGTCATCTGTGGCATGTATAGAATATTGGGTGAGTTGTTTTGAACTTATAATCATCTTTGCGCCTCCTTTGCTCGGCTGATAAGAAAAAATTGGCTGCCGTTATGTTAAGCATGCATTATTTTCTCTATAATAAGTGTAGTCACTTCTATCTATAAAACATCATGTTTGTAATTTGTTCTGCTGACTTCTTGATTGAGATCATTTTACCCAAACGAAAAAGCCCGCAAATTTGCGAGCTTTTTTAATACGTTATGTTGAGGTTTAGGCTACATCGAACTCGTCGTCAGAGTAGGATTCATCATAATCCGCTTGATTACTAGCACTACTATGCAACGTAAAAAACTGCTTTCTTCCTCTTGCTAGCTGAACATACTTCGCCCACGTTTTTTCGATACTACCGGATGCTTGAGCTTTACCGTTTACAAACTTAACGAAATGCTTTTCGTCTGCTGTTTCAGGTTTCAAGTCACCGCTTTCTAGGCCAAGCAGAGTACTGCCGTAGGTGGTGAGAATATTTGCCTCGGAAATACTAAAATCTCCCGATTTTTTAAAGCCATAAGGAAACTTTCGACGATCTACAAAGGGTTTGCTTGAAGGACGAATCGCTGTGCTCATGATAATAGTTCCAACGTTGTTAATTCCACAGCGCACTTTTAAAACATGTTTTTGCTGAGATAAAGCAAAAGATTTTTTTCTTATCAATAAAAAAAAGTGATGCTTATTTAAAATGGAAAAAGCTGCCGGTTATGTGAGTGCTGTCTTGCAAACGCAACGCGTGACAGAATTGGCTTTCATTTCTCTAAATGTCTGATTTTTATTGGTTAAGTTGTTTTTTTGATTGGCTTTTTTACCGGTTTTTAACGCCAGGCGCTACGCAAAATGTTGAGCAAATAAGCATGGCGTTAAGCCGGTATTTCAAGAAGCAATATTTATTATCGCTACGATAATAAAATTTCGTTTCCAATTAAAATCTCCGCGGCAATAATCAAAGGGTGATTACAACCTAGAGACACTAATGAGCAAAGACTATCGTTTTCAAAGTGATGAATGGAATGCGGCAGACGAAGGTGAGTTTCATTCTAAAAAGCCCAATACTTTACGAGAGAAAAGTGTAAAGGCTATGCAAAAGCGCGCTATGTTGCGACGCAACAAGCAGCGCCGTTCGCACGACGAAACACAACACTGATCTCCCTCATCACTTAAAAAGATAATATCGCGCTATCATTCGGTAGCGCGATACTGTGCTTTTCGCCTCAATTAACGTATCATTTAGCCAAATTTGGTTTTACATTACGCTGGTTGTACTGCAAGCATGGATATTCGCTTTCTCACCACTTTTATAGAGGTGACTAAAACACGCCATTTTGGCAAAGCTGCCGAAAACCTCTACCTTACTCAGTCTGCAGTAAGCGCCAGAATCAAACTCTTAGAAGAATATTTTCACACTACGCTTTTCATACGTCAGCGAAACAGCATTCAGCTTACCCAGTCGGGGGAAAAGCTGCTGCCTTTTGCTCGACAGCTTTGCGCTACGTTAAATGACGCAAAACAAGAGCTGCAGGTGCAAAGTTCTGAATATGCAGTGTGCGGCGCCACGCAATTAGCAAGCGACTTGCTTTTACCACAAACCCTCACTCACCTTCACAAACATTTTCCTGACTTCTCTGTAAAAGCAGACATACTCACGCTAGATGCGTTATCCCGACAGCTTCACGAGCGGGTTACCGACCTCGCTTTTTCTACAGAGCCTCTCAAATCAGAAGATGTTACCAGTGTAATTTTGTTTGAGCAGCCACTCGGTCTATATCGAGTTGGCGAGCCTTCTTCACAGATAAAGGCTGAAGAATTTGTGGCGATAGACTGGGGCGCAAAGGCAAGAGATTGGTTGCTCACCGCTTATCCGCAGCTGCGAGATGCAAAATTACGAACAAACTCCCTTTCATTGGCGCTTAATAATTTATGCACTGAAGGGGGAATTGCGGTATTACCGGTAAATGTAGAATCACAATTAAGAGATAGGGCACCGTTAACGTTAATTGAGCCCATCGACGATATTTCATTGAAGGTTTACCTTCACACTATGAAACAAATAAGACGAATAGGATTGGCTGATATTATAACCAGCGTTTCTTCAATCGCCCCGAAATAAGTAGCGAGAAAAATATGTCATCATTACACCCAATGTTAGAGAAAAATGCGTTTCAACGTTTAGAGGCAAGCGTTGCCGAGATAAAATCACAGCAGAAGTTGTTTATTCTTAAAGATGAGCACGGTTGCGTTATGCTAACCACCGATGAAGACGACGGTGTGCCGGTATGGCCTGATGCTGAATTAGCCCTTCTTTGGGCAACGGATGACTGGGATCATTGTGAGGCGATGGAACTGACTACTGATGAATTTTTGACAAAGTGGGTGCCTGGAATGACCCAAGACAACTTAATGGTTATTGTTTGCCCTGTGCCGGCAGAAGAAGGTGAAGTAATGTCCCCACAGGAGTTTGCTGAATCTTTGTAGGGTGATCCTCCCGTTCGATTTACCGTTTACATGTTATGGCCTCGCACAATGAGGCCAAAGCCAAACACGGCATGTCACTGTCACAACTTCCTATTGTTTGCATTATTGTAGAGGTACAACACTTGTTAGAGCCAGGTATTGATGATTTATGGTTTGCTCCTTTAGGAGGAACGGGCGAAATAGGAATGAATCTAAATTTGTACGGTCATAATGGACAGTGGCTAATGGTAGATTGCGGTGTATCGTTTGACGAGCCTCTCACCGCTCCCTACAAGCAAAACGCGCGAGCGTCAAAAACAACGCACAGAGTGGTTGCACCAGACCCATCCTTTATTGCAAATCAAAAAGATGCGCTTGCTGGCATCGTTATCACCCATGCTCATGAAGATCATGTTGGCGCAATTCCTTACCTTTGGCAGCGTTTTCAAAAGCCCATCTACACCACGTCGTTTACCGCCGAAGTACTGCGCAGAAAGCTGTCTAGAAGCAAGCTTGCCAATAAGATACCCATCATTGAAGTGTCGGCGGGCGATACGGTAACCATTGGCGTTTTCTCTGTTAAGTGGTTAGAAATAACCCATTCTTTACCAGAGCCATTTGCACTAAAAATTGCTACCCCTGCGGGGGCAATACTACATACTGCAGATTGGAAAATAGACGCATCGCCGGTGACCGGTAAACCCTTCGAGCCAAAGCTCTACAAGCAACTAGCGAATGAAGATATTCTTGCCCTCGTGGGAGACTCCACCAATGCAAACAAGCCTGGTTTCTCCATTTCCGAGCGCAATTGCTACGATGGGTTGTTAAGCACTATATTGCCGCTAAAAGGTCGCGTAGTAGTAGGCTGCTTTGCAAGTAATATTGCTCGGCTTATTACTCTGGCAAAGATTGCAAAAAAAACCGGTCGGTATATGGGCCTTTACGGGCGCTCATTATTGAATATGTATGGTATCGCCCGCCAACAGGGGATTTGGCCTGATGATTTGCCTATTGCCGACGCACATCACTTAGGGTATTTGCCGCCTAAAGAAGTACTTGTGGTTGCAACGGGAAGCCAAGGCGAAAAAAATGCAGCCCTCGCTCGCTTTGCTTATGATACGCATCCTCATCTTCAGCTTGAGAAGGGCGATACCGTTATATTTTCGAGTATCGTTATTCCAGGCAATGAAGAGACCGTCGCTCGTTTAAATACAGCGTTTAAAGGGAAGGGCATTGGGACAATTCACAGCGAGGATAGCACGCTGCCGATTCATGCAAGTGGACACCCTTGTGCAGAAGAACTGAAACTTATGTACAACTGGGTGCAGCCAAAAATAGCCATTCCGGTACACGGTGAACACAGTCATTTAATGGCGCATGCTGAGGTAGCGAAGTCTGTAGGTATCATGAAAACCTATGTGGGCGAGAACGGCGATTTATACCGTTTAGCGCCTCAGCCAAGTATTCGACGAAATGTCATTCCTGTTGGTCGAGTGCCAGTACAGCAAGAATAGAGCGCGGCTTCGCAAAATTGCGTTGGATGCTTTTGCAAGTGTTTGATTAATCAAGTACTTAATTTCATAACAAGGTGCATAACGTGTTGGTTATATAGGCTGCCCATCCATCAATCATTCTGATACACTGCGTTTGGGAAATTACTTACTTCAACGACACTGGGTATGCATCGACACATTTTCGCCACATTTTGTTTATTGCTTGTCAGCTTTTTGTCTTTCGCCGAGCCTCGGATCCAAAACCCGGTTTTCCAACCACTGTCGACTAAAAATGGGCTACCACAAGATGTTGTTAACGACATCGTTATCGATAAAGAGGGTTTTGTTTGGATAGCTACTGACGGCGGTGTAGTGCGCTGGGATGGTGTTCAAACGACTATTATCGATAATAGCGACAGTCTATTTTCAAACAGCTCCATTTGGAAGTTGACTGTTCAAGAAGACAAAGCCTTATTTGTGAGCGTTTACGGGCGCGGCATATACCGTGTGGACTTAGAAACGCAGGCCATATCACAACTTCCCGCAACACCTTACAAGTACTACAGTGAATATAATCAGCATGCCGAGTCTTTCTCTTGGCAAGATGACTCTCATCTAATCCTTGCCTTATCTGAAAAAGTACAGCGACTGAATGTATCAACCGGTGAGATAGAAGTGCTAGCATCGCTAACCGATAAGATGTTAGACGATTCTCATTCCATTCGATACGCAATAATGGTTGAAGACATACTGATTGTAGCAACCACTTTAGGTGTTTTTACCCGCAATACCCTTGACGAATCAACACTGCTGCAGCCCCTTAATTACCTAGACGGCATCGAGCCAAATGAAGATAATCAAAACGCAAAATTCTTGATGCAGGATGAAAGCGATCGAATTTGGATCACCACGGTAAACGGGGTATTTAATTCAGAGCAAGACAGTTTTATTGCTCAAGTGCTAGACAACAAGCAGAGCCGCTTTGAGAAGGTATTGACAGGTCGCAATGTATGGACAATGGTTCAGTCTGAAGCCGATGCGTTTTGGATGGGAACGAACAAAGGACTGTTTGAACTGAAAAGAACACAAGGCAAGTGGGTTTACGAACACATACTTCAGCCAAATAACGGCCGTTCCGAGCTGTCGGACAAAAAGATTTCGGCCATTGCGAAGACAGAAAGAGGTAATCTTTGGCTGAGCACCGTTTTTGCCGGTGCGTTGCACTTTGGAATACAAAGCTCAGATATTTACACTATTCAAAACGAACGAAGATCCGGTGTAGATAGGTTGAGCGATAACGTGGTGTGGTCTTTTGCGGAGACATCTCCAGGCCAATTATGGATTGGAACCGCTAACGGGATGAGTCGGTACGACTTTGCCACGAAAACCTCGTCGCATTTTTTGAGAGAGGAGGTTGAAGACTCGCTGTTAGGAACCAATTCCGTCGACCGAATTATAAAAGCCCCAGACAACAAGTTGGTTCTTGAAAAGTATGAGGGTATTCGGGTGTTTGACCCGGAAACTGGCAGCATTTCGGTGCCATCGGTAAAAGGGGGAGGCGATGCCAGTGTATTCAATGCGTGGGATTCGAACCCTGCAATAACCTCAAATGGCGTTATGTTTTTTACCGGGCCCACCGAGTTCTACACCTATGATTTTATGTCAGAAACGTTAACGCCGCTGCCACTCGACCCAAGTATTTTCGACGTAAAATTCGACACATCCTTTCTTGGTGAATCTAAGTATCACAACGCCATGTTTTTTAGTACAGAAGGGGGCGTATGGTTACTTGACCTCACAACGTATGATCATCGCCTTGTGTACCGCTTTGCTGAGGGCGAGCGACTGAGCAATCAATCAGTGAGTTCTTGGGTGATAGATGATACGGGCGTACTGTGGTTGGCGCACAATGGTAGAGGGCTAGTTGGGTTAGACGCCGACACGTTTGAACCTTTATACACGCTGGATGAGTCAAACCTTCTGGTGACCAACATTGTTTATGGCCTGCAAAAAGACAGTGCGGGTAATATCTGGTTTAGTTCACACCAGGGATTACATCGCTATGATCCTCGGGCAAGTGCGGTTCAGAATTTCATTTATGGCCGTGAACTTTCGGTATCGGAGTTTAACCAAGGTGCTTCTATTATCCTCAGTGACGGCAGGCTAGCTTATGGCTCTACCAGCGGTGTGGTTGTCTTTTCACCTGAGCAGCTAGACGTCTCTGATGAAGGCCAGACATTGGTGGGTAAGCAGACCGCCATTACTGGAGTCTCAGTTGGGAAACGGACACTCCCTCAAGGGCTGAAAAATCTAAATGGTCAGCATTTCGACCTCGCCCACGACGACTTTGGCCTGACTGTTTATTTTTCTTCACTCACTACATCAGGTATTGGCGAGACCAAGTATTATTATAAGCTACTCGATGGGAATAAACTTGTTTCCGAAGGGGTCACAGAAGATGCGAAAATAACCTTTGCGAACTTAGAGCCTGGGAAATACACGTTTTCTGTGGTTCCCACACCTGGCAGTTTCGAATCGAGCTATCGAGCGGCGCAAATATCACTGTTTGTGCCCTATGCGCCATATCGTTCACCTTTAGCGTACGCCGTTTACGGTACATTATTGCTTTGCTTGCTTATTACCTATCTTTATTCTCGACACAAATCGTTGACTCGGCTAAGAAAAGCACAGCAGCAAGTATCGTTATTTAGCGACGCGTTCAAACAAACCCGCGATTGGGTCATTATTTTTGACGAACACAAAAAGCTAGTGGCAGCAAACCCAGCCTTTGAACATGTATTTGGCTTTAATCAAAAAGAGCCATTGCCAAAGCAGCTAGAGCGACTTTACTTGCGCTATCCTGGTCTTAGTAGGCAACTCTCCGACAGGTTGACCGACATGCAGGGCGGTGATTTTTGGAAAGACGAGGGAGTAATTGATGGTGCCGATGGAAAACGCTACGACGTACTTATCGATATAACGGCGATTAGTGGTAATGGGCACATTCCTGAGCATTACCTTATTGTAATTTCAGATATCTCTGAGCAAAAACAGGCTGAGCGCAAATTACTCAAGATTGCCACCTACGACAGCCTTACAGGGTTAGTTAACCGGACACTGCTACTCGATCGTTTAGAGCATGCCATTGCGCTTGCCAGACACCACGGTCATCGAGTTTCGGTGATGTTTGTTGACCTTGATAGATTTAAAGGTATTAACGATTCACTGGGTCATGACTACGGCGACAAGCTGCTTCGCATTGTCGCGAATAGAATGCGCAACTTAGTGGCCGACACGGACACTGTGGCCCGCTTGGGAGGGGACGAGTTTGTTATTGTTATCGAAGAAGTTGAGGCTAACGATGATTTAAGCTCGTTTGTCGGACAAGTCATCGAGGCGGTAGAAACGCCTATATCATTGTCTAGCGAAGTGTTAAGAGTATCCTGCAGTATAGGCGTTGCATTTTACCCAGATGATGCGCCAGAGCCTGCCGAGCTTATTAAGCAAGCCGATGTGGCCATGTACACCGCTAAAAAAGACACGCTTAATGGGTTTGCCTATTTTACAAATGATATGAATGAAAAGGCGAAAACCCGCTTAACCGTTGAGAACAAAGTTAAGCGTGCGTATTCAGAGGGCAGTTTCTTTAATCACTATCAGCCCATTATTAATGCTCAAACAAAGCAAACTGTGGGTGTTGAATTACTCCTTCGCGGCACCTTAGACGATCAGCCTTTGTACCCCGATCAGTTTATTCCCATCCTAGAGGAACTGAGATATATCATCGAAGTTACTCGCAAAGCCATGTATCGCGCCGCTGAGGACCTATCGACCTGGTATGAGGATGGCTTTACAGGCTTTGTGTCTATTAACCTTTCAGCGCTGCACTTTAAAACTGAGTTTGATTTGCACAGCGTCTTTAGTTTACTAGAGCAATTTGGCTTGCCAAAAGAAGCCTTTCGTTTTGAGATAACGGAAGGTGTATTGATGGACGACACGGATAATGCATTGCACCAAATTCAACGATTTGTTGACGCAGGGTTTATCTTAGCCCTTGATGATTTTGGTACCGGCTATTCATCGCTAAGCTACTTGAAGCGCTACCCGTTATCGGTGCTTAAAATTGATAAAAGTTTCGTTAATGAAATGGCGCCTGGTAACGCCAACGAGGCGCTGGTTGCTACCACTATATCGCTGGCAAACAGCTTGAACATGAGCTGCGTGGCAGAGGGGGTAGAAACCCACGAACAAGCGGTTTCACTTCTAGATAAAGGGTGCGTACTTCATCAAGGTTATCACTACGCTAAGCCCGCGGCAGCAAATGAAATAACGTCATTTCTCACCAAAAATTGGGGGTAATGCGCTGACTAAGCGTATTTTTTATGCCAGCCGCCTCATAATAAAACCGCAGACGCTACTATAAAAAAACTAAATTGTGGTCTGTATCACCCGTTCTACGTGGGGTGCAATGTAAACGCCTGTTTAAAAAGCTTGTCATTCAATTAAAAATAAGGCTTATTATACTACTGTGAAATCATTGTAAAAATGAGCTACATTATAACAACAAATGAGTGACCTATGCCGCTAGATATGACAGCAAACGCAAACAGCACGGAAGTAATTAAATCGCCATTAAGCATGTTGTACCACTGGGAAAAGTCCCGTGGAGACGAGGTGTTTCTTACTCAGCCCATCAAAGGTGAGTACCACGATTATACGTGGAGCCAAGTTGCCAATCTCGCGAGAAAAGTGGCAACCCGCCTTTGTGAAATGTCGCTACCCGCGGGAAGCCGCATTGGAATTTTTTCTAAAAATTGTGCGGAGTGGTTCATTACCGATTTAGGTATTATGATGGCAGGACATGTGTCCGTGCCTATTTTCTCAACCGCTGGCCCAGACACAGTTCAATACGTATTACAGCACGCCGATGTTCAGCTTTTATTTGTGGGCAAGCTAGACAATACCGAGCAACAAGTAGCGTCTATTCCAACATCCTATAAAACTGTCGCTTTTCCTTATCCGAATATTACGGCTTCACAGCAGTGGGATGAGTTTATTGACTGTGAACCACTGAGAACGTCACCCGTCCACGATATGGACGATGTGATGACCATCATTTATACCTCGGGTAGCACAGGGCAGCCAAAAGGGGTTGTACATAGCTACAACACCGCATGTTGGGCGGCCAGACGTTCGTTGGACCAACTTGGTATTGACGAGAACGATCGCACCTTAAGCTATCTACCTCTAGCTCACATTACTGAGCGTGTTCTCGTGGAGTTATCGAGTTATTACAGTGGTGGAAAAATTCATTTTGTTGAAGATTTAGCCACGTTTCAGCGCGATGTAACCCATTGTCAGCCTACGCTATTTATTTCTGTACCTCGTTTATGGACGAAGTTCCAAATGGGCGTGCTGGCTAAAATGCCACAGAAAAAGTTAGACACTTTGTTAAAGATCCCCATCTTGAACAAGGTTGTGGCAAAGAAAATACGCAACGGTTTGGGTATAAACAATGCGAGACTATGGGCAAGCGGCTCAGCACCGCTAGCGCCTGCTGTTATTGAGTGGTTCGCTAAAATAGGTATCAATATTTCCGAAGGGTGGGGAATGACTGAAAATAGCGCCTATGGAACCGGCAGTGTACCCTTTAGGCACGATAAAATTGGCTGTATCGGCAAGCCTTACGACGGTGTGGATATTCGCACCTCTGACGAGGGCGAAATACAGGTATTGTCACCTTGTAATATGATTGAGTATTACCTAGAGCCAGACAAAACCGCTGAGGTATTCACCGAAGACGGCTATTTGTGTACCGGAGATAAGGGTGTCATTGATAGCGACGGTTACGTTAAAATAACCGGTCGACTAAAAGATATTTTCAAAACGGCGAAGGGTAAGTATGTTACTCCGGCGCCAATTGAAGCCAAGTTTATGGAAAACCCCATTGTTGAGCAGGTTTGTGTAACAGGTACAAACTTACCTCAACCAGTAGCACTGCTGGTGCTAAGTGAAGGCGCGCAGAAAAAAGACAAGTCGGCAGTAGAGGCCAGTCTTAAGAAAACCTTCGAGGCGATAAACGCGAAGCTTGAGAGTCACCAAGTGATGGATAGGGTAGTGATTATGAGCAATGAGTGGAGTATTGAAAACGATTTGCTTACGCCGACGCTTAAGGTAAAACGTCACGTATTAGAAGAGCGATTCGTTGATATTATTCAAGGTGATTATACCAAAAAGCTTGTGTGGGTTGACGCCTAAGCAGCCTCTGTTGGAGTGTGTTATCTACCTAGTTGATATTACTTGTTAACGAAGAGTTGTTGGTAACATTTCCAAAAAACAAAAAATGGCGCCATTTAAAAGGCGCTTTTTTGTTGGTTACGAGTTATTCACGCATTACTTGCTCTGATAGCGCGCTTGCAGCCCTTGGTAAACCAAGTCACTGAACTCAGGCTTCGACAAATCTAATGCATTCATGACTTCAACAAGATGTTCATTGTCTTCACGACCACTCCATTGTTTAACATATGTTCCTTCTTTATAGCCATTATCCTGACGGAAAAAGTTAAGTACATTCTTGCCAACGTACTGACGGTATAACTCGTCAACAGACATGTCACATTGTTTAACAATATGCATAAATAAAGGAACACTAAAGCGCTTCGCTGCACACAAACCCGTCATTAGTTCTAAGTTATCAAGCAAAGACTGTTGGGTTGCATCGTAGTTTTGATTGTCAAAGACTACTACTGTTTGACCACTCGCAAGTTCTGCTGCAATACTTTTTGCAGAAGCGTCAACGTCACCATTAGCATCGATAATGCACGCACTTAATGCGAAGTGCCAAATGTCTACAAGTTCCATCTGCAGCTGTGGTAAGTCTTTGTGTTGTGCTTTCCACCATTTCCAGCCGTGATGCTCTATGGCTTCAACCGACTCAACCATGGCGGCGCGCAGGTAACCGTAACCCGCATTTAGCCAGTCTGGGTTCACTTTTGCATTCATCTTGTCTTGAAGCGAAAGCATTGTTGCTAGCTGCTGTGCATTTAACATTGTGGCTCCTGATAACCTAATTTTAATCTGTATACGATGGCGCAAAGTGTACTGGAAGCCAGCGTGTGGATAAATAATTATTTGAATGAAGCATGATGCTGCTGCTTGGAATTTGCGCAGTTTAAGAGTATTGAAGCGTGTCACACATTGGTGCGGCTGCACCAAAATTAATCTAAAGTCTAAGGTTGATGGAATAGGTTTTAATTTAACCTATTGATTATATTGATTTTTAAAATTGGCATCTTACCTGCTTTGCTAATAACGTTAACTGAGTTGTGCAATAGCACATCGTTTAAATGAGTGCCAGGCAACACGCATTTGAGCGGCAATTGCGCAGCCCGTAAACCTTACCCATACAGAATTTTCGTGTCCTGAGGTCTGTATGGGTTTTTTTCTCTTTTTTCCTGTTTTTCCCCTTTAACGCCGCCCTCACAATAAGAAATAAAACACTTAACACTGCAGTTAATTGCGATACACTATTTCTCTATTAAAGGTCAACATGCCCTTGTATGTATAAGATAGGCTAACTGCCAGTCAAATAAAGGATTTTTAGATTGCTTGCGCTATATCCATCAAACAAATTAGAGCATCTTAGTTTTCTGCTTACCTCGTTACTTGAGCAACAACCCTCCTCAGTATTCTCCCCTGAAACTATCCTTGTTGAAAGTCCTGGTATGCAGCATTGGGTAAGCATGCAGCTGGCTCGAGAGCAGGGAATTGCAATGAATCTTGATTTCCCTTTGCCTGTAAGGTTTATGTGGAATACAGCCCGGGTGGTGTTAGGCAGTGAAAAGGTACCTCGCCAGTCTCCTTATCGACGAGAGGTACTTACGTGGCGTATAGATAATATTCTGCAAGACGATGCCCTGATGAACACTAGTGCGTTTGAACAAGTGCGCCGCTATTGGTTAAGTGCGGGCAGTGAGCAAGAGCAGGGCGTTCAGCGTTTACAGCTGGCTACGGCCCTTGCCGATGTGTATGAGCAGTACTTACTTTATCGACCAGACTGGCTCTTTGCCTGGGAAAATAATGAGAAGGTAGTGTTTGATGATATGGAGTCGTGGCAGAGCGAAATTTGGCGTATTCTGACAAAAGAGCAGCCTTTGCATCCTGCTCGGCTTCACAAGATGACTATAGAAGCACTGAGTAAAGGCCAGTTGCCAACGAATCTTCCCTCTCGCATAGTGGTTTTTGCTATTAATACCATGGCGCCCCAACTCATTGCATTTTTTGATGCGCTGGCCGAACACATCGATATTCATATTTTTCATTTAAATCCCAGTGTTAATTATTGGGGAGATGCTAAAAGCGACAGCGAACTTGCAAAACAACTGCGCATGGAAGGCGTCAATAAGTGGATGGAGAACGAGCAGAGTAATTCGTTGTTAGGGAACTTGGGAAAACAAGGGAGAGAGTTGTTTAACTTACTGACCGAGTTAGACACCTTTGAAATTAGTGCTTTTGATGCCCCCGAGATTGATGCTCCTGTGATTGACGCTCTTGACGACGCCCTTGCTCAATTCACAAACAGTGAAGAAACAAACTTTGAAGAGACGATTCTTGAAGGCACTAGCTTAGCAGAAAAGCCCCAAAGCACGAAAAGCTTAGGTAGGGGACTTGCACAGCGCAATTTACTAAAGCGTATTCATAGCGATATATTACAGGCCCTGCCTGCAAGCCCTATTCATGTAAACGACCCTCAAGAAGCAGAGCAAGACGACAGTGTCACTATTATGTGCACTCACTCTGCGCTGCGTGAGGTGCAGGTGCTGCATGATCATCTATTACATTGGTTGTCACAAGATACCACCCGCACCCCTTCAGATATTCTGGTGATGTGCCCTGCTATTGAAAATTATGCTCCTTTCGTCGACGCCGTTTTTCACCGAGTAGGCACTAAAAACCAGTACACCAATGGCACCACCCGTTTGCCATGTTCAATCGCCGACAGAAGCCCAATGGATACCGAGCCATTGATTGCCGCTTTTATGGCGCTGCTAGAATTGCCAGATAGCCGCTTTGGCGTAGCAGATATAATGGATTATCTACAGCTCGATTCTGTGCAAAAGCGCTTTAATGTTACGCAGGCTGATATCGATCAGATGATGGTATGGCTTGAGCAAGCTCATATTCATTGGGGGCTAAATGCCCAGCATAAGGCGTCTGTCTCAGAGGGCGTAACAAAGGAAAACACCTACAGCTGGTGGTGGGGAATTCGTCGCTTATTAATGGGCATGCTAGCATCAGATAGCGAAATGATTGTTGATGGGTCGCTGACCATACCCGACGTAGAAGGGCAAAGCGCGCTTATTTTAGGCAAGCTGGTACAGGTTATTGATTTACTGGGACGGTTTGCAAACGAACTCACTACACCGCGCTCGCCGAAAGCTTGGGCGCACGATTTGTTACAGCTGCGTGATGCGTGCTTTGTGTCTACCAAAGATCAGGAACAAAGCTGGGACTTAATCGCTAAAGTTGCCGCTGACTTATATGCGCGATGCAATGAAGCAGACTACGAACATGAGCTAAGCTTATGTCAAATTCGGGAGCTATTGTTAAGCCGCTTCTCCTCTCCTGATGCCGGAAACCACTTCATGACGGGACAAGTAACCGTATGTTCTATGTTACCCATGCGCAGCATTCCGTTTAAGAAGGTATGTATTTTAGGGTTAAACGATAGCGAGTTTCCAAGAAAAGCAACGCCGCTTGGTCTTGACCTTATGGCGGGACCGAAAAGACGAACAGGCGATAGGTCACGAAGACTAGAAGACAGGTATCTTTTTTTAGAGGCAATCATTTCTACCCGAGAGAGCCTGTATTTAAGTTACCAAGGTAACGATGTAAAAAATAACAGTGAACGTCAGCCAAGTTTGGTGCTAGCAGAATTTCTCGATATGCTAGCAACAGGCTATCAGCTTGATACGTCGCACTTTGTGAAGCACGCGCCACTGCATCCCTTTAGCGAGGCGGCATTTACCGGTCAGCTTCCAAGCTATGAGACGGGTTGGCTTCGCTTAGCAGACGCATTGCAAAAAACCAATGCTTCACAGACACAGGCAACTAAATCTTCACAGTCACAGGCTGAGGCTCAACAATTAGATTCAGTTCAAAGCGCTTCTTTAGAAACAAAAGCGAATGCCCAGACCGGCGATAGGCATAGCGCTAACGAAAACAGTAAAAGTGCAGATGAAACACGGCTTTCAACCATGCAGGTGGCAAGGGCATTTAAAGATCCTTTGGAATACTTTTCGCTGCAGCGCTTAGGGGTAAACCTATCCCAGTCTTTCACCTTGCTAGATAACAGCGAGCCGTTTGAAACCAATGCGCTTGTGCGCTATCAAGTTCTAGACGCTATTTTCTCAGTGCCATCAGGGCAACAGGAAAGCTCGCATCATGAACTATCTTCAGAGCAGGTGGTTGAATTTGCTTCTTTGCGAGGTGATATTCCGAATAACCCTGTGGCAAAAGAAGAGCTACAAATGTGGAAAGACGGAGCGCTAGCATTAACCCAGGCAATGGGCCCTCATGATGCTGCGGCAAAAAACGTCAGTTTCGTTGGTAAGCACATCACCTTCACTGCCAGCGCTTTTGAAGCTGCTGATAGTTTAGTGCTACGAAGCGCCGGAAAAATTAACGACATAAGAGCACTGTCGTACTTTATGTCTCAACTCGTTTTTTGCGCCGACAGTGAAACCAGCTCTCATCATGGCTATCCGCTGGATATTTATTATTGCGATTGGGAAAAAGGCGAAACAAAGTTGATGAAACGTCGCTTCGCGTCTTTCGACGCTGCCACTGCTGAAAACATATTGTTATTTATTGAACAGCTATACATGGCAATACTCACCGCGCCAACGCCTCTTTACCGCAGCTTATACTCAGACCTAGTCCCAGGTAAGCGAAATTCTGACAGTAAGGCGATAGTGGGTGAGATAAAGCCTGAACATTATGACGATATTATGGCTACGTTACAGCAATCAAGCTCTACTGCTTTTGCATATCGCTTTGAAGAACAGGGCTCTTATGATAAAAGCTCGGATTATAATAGCTCGGATGATACAAAAGACAGCGAAACTGCGCCTAATGTCGTATCAGAAAAGGCACAACAAATCGTCGAGCGCAGTAGCGATCTGTTCAATAGCATAGAGGCCGAACGTGTACTTAAAAACTGGCTGCAGTCCTCGGGGCAATTTAGTGCAGACATGGCCAATAACCCGTATCTGAAATGGCTTTTTCCCGATGGAATTTCATGGCAGAGCTTTCCTCATGTCGAAGGCTTTATTTTGTTTTCCATGGTGGCGAATTGTGCGGCGGAGGAACAGCTATGAGTGATGTTTCAAGTAGCACTCTTTCAAACAGTACTCTTTCAAACAGTACTGTGGCATCTCGATTGCTCGATGTGCCTAGCATGCCCCTCAACGGCAGGCATCTTATTGAGGCAAGTGCAGGAACGGGGAAAACGTACAATATTACGCGGTTGTATCTGCGCCTACTGCTTGAAAAGAAGCTAACGGTAAAAGAGATTTTGGTAATGACATTTACCAAGGCCGCCACTGAGGAAATTAAAGGTCGTGTAGCGGCTACGCTGCGTGAAGCTGCTAGTTTTTGGCAACAGGCAATAGACAATGAAGGCGCTGTTCCAGAAGACATAGATCCGGTCTTTAGTCATTTACTGACTCACTGCAATCTTGAAGAAAGCTTGAGCTTACTCAGAGCCGCGCAGCTAGAGCTTGATGAGGCATCGGTTTTTACAATACATGGGTTCTGCCAGCATGTAATAGGGCAACTTGCCTTTAATAGTGGCTTTGCGATGTCACTGAATTTAAGTAAAGATACCAGCGACCTATACTTGCAGGCCAGTGAAGACTGGATAAGAAAAGTCAGTGGTGGTCATGACGGTTTTACCGAAGACGGTTTCTTGCTGTTGGCATCAAAAGGGTGGCATGTGCCTGAGCGTTTGCTAGGTGAATTTAATGCAAGCATCCGCAGTACGTTAACCCCTAATGTGCTTGATGAACATGCGGTAGAGGAGTCATTTAAATATAATTTAGAGAGTAACCCTGATACCCAACAGACTCAATTTGCGGCCTTCTTAAGTGGCATAGAAGCCAATGAATCGCTGCTACACGAACAGCTTATTAAGAGCGCTGCCCACCAAAAGGTACGCCCTGGCGAGCTTGAGGCATTGAAATCGTGGTTGAGGCAGGGGCAGTACACCGATGCGCCTAGCGAGGCCAAAGCATTTCTAGATAAAAGGCGTTACTCTCGCAATACCTCTGGCGTCAAAGAACTGCTAAGTCCCATTAAAGACTTTACCAAAGCGATAGAAGTCGAGATTGAGGAAAGAGATAACACGTTGGCTCAGCTGCCTGTTTTTGCGTTAGTCAATGACGCCATTTCCTTTATAAAACAGCGAGTGATAAAACAGAAAAAGCAGCGTGGGATCATTGATTTCGACGACCTCATTAATATGCTGGCTGATGAGGTGGCAAAACCTGACAATACGCTAGCCGCAGAGCTTCGCAAAAAATTCCCTGTAGCATTAATCGATGAATTCCAAGATACCGATGCCAAACAATACGCTATTTTAGACGCAGTGTATCCTCGCGAACCTGATGCTAACGCTTTAAGCACTAGCACCACAGATACTAACACCACAGATACCAACACCACAGATACCAACACCACGGAGACTAGCACCACAGAGACTAGCACCACAGAGGCTAGCACCAAAACAAGCGCGCTCTTGATGATTGGCGATCCCAAACAGGCTATTTATCGCTTTAGAGGCGGGGATATATTCACCTATTTAAAAGCAGGTAAACAAGCAGATTTCCGGTGGGTTATGAACACGAACTGGCGTTCTGTTAAAGGCATGGTCAGTGCGTACAATCGCGTGTTTTATGGTGCGCCGCTGTCGGCAGCTCATTCTGGTAATGTTTTCGGTTTTAATATTGATTACACGCAGGTAGAGTTTACCAAAAAGGCCGCTGCAGCGAAGCATCCGTTAAGCGATCCATGTGAACAGCGCAGTGCAATGAATTACGTGAGTATGTGCTTAGACGATAAGCAAGATACCAACACAATGCGCCGTAAAATGGCGCTGTGGATTGCACAAGAAATCTATCGTCTTCTAAATGAAGCCGGTTTTGAAAATTCAAAGCCAGAAAGCGTTAATGATAAAAGCGGTAATGACAAAAGTGCTGACGATGCGAACTCGTCCGGCACCAACGACAGTAACCCCGTCGCCCATGTCACACCGGCCGCCCCTGTCACACCCGCCGACATTGCCATTTTGGTAAAAGACAGAACTGAAGCCAATGCAATAAAGTATGTGCTGCAACAGCAAGGTTTGGCCTGTGTTTACTTAAGCGATCGAAGTAATTTATTCCTCACGCCAGAAGCCAAAGACATTTTGCGCTTGTTAAATGGCATTTGGCATGCCAGCGACAGCAGCAAAGTAGCGGCAAGTTTAGCATCGCCCTTGTGGGGCTATAGCCCTGAGGTACTGGTTGATTTGCTGTATCACGAAGATGATGCGCTGTGGGACACTGCCTTCGAGCGGGTACTGTTACTGCGTGAATTGTGGCTGCAAAAAGGCTGTATGAGTGTATTGCTATACTTAATGCAAGAAAGCTACACGCCATACGGCGGGGAAGTAGAGCGAGCGCTAACCAATTATCAACACCTTGCTGAAGTCCTTGAAAAGGCAAGCACAACCAACCAAAGGCCCGAGCAACTGCTCGACTGGCTGCATAAACAAATACACCAGAGTGAGTCAGATGAAGAGATGACACTGCGTTTGGAGAGTGACAATCAGCTTATCCGTTTAGTGACGCAGCATGGCTCTAAGGGGCTAGAGTATCCGATTGTGTTTATTCCATTTGCCACGGGCTACAAGGATCCAGCAAAAAACGGCAAGTCGATGTCGCAAATACTGACTTACTATGATGAAGATAAACAAGGGTTACAGCTGCAGTTAGGGCAAACAAAGCAAGCTATCGCAAGAGTGCGTGCTGAAGGAGCCGCAGAAGATATGCGACTGGCCTACGTAGCGGTTACTCGCGCCGCTCATCGCTGTTATATGGGAGTTATTCCCCTTGATGGTAATGAAAAAAGTGCACTTGCGCGAGCGCTAGGAGTCAGTACCGATAACGCCGATAACGCCGATAACGCCGATAACGCCGATAGCGTCAGTGATTGGCAAGGCGTGCTCGATAATGTGAGCGGGGAATTTGATGCGTATACGTGCCACATCAGCGCCGATGAATTTGACCTTAAATACACCAGTTTCACCCTTGATGAAACCAGCCAAACACTCTATGCACTTCAATTTACAGGCACCCACAGTGAAGATTGGCGATTATATTCATTTTCAGCCCTAAGTAGGCTGACAACGCAAGGAAACATACCGGTTGCCAATCAAAAAGAGCACACGGTACCTGTACTACAAACTGTTCGTGACGAAGAGTTCTCAATAGATGGGCTATCTAGCTTTGGCGACAGATTTACTAATGAAGCGGCGGATAAACCTACTACCACGAATATTGAAGAGGCGCACCGCTTGCGCTTTACGCTAACTAAAGGCGCAAGCGCCGGTAATCTTTTACATGATTTGTTAGAGCTTAATGACTTTAGTGCGCCTACGTGGGATGAACATGGGCCTGAGTTGGTCAGTCGTTTTGGGCTAGAGGAGGACAAGGTAAGTTCACTGTACGACTGGCTAGAGGAAGTATTGCAAACACCGCTTTATCCCAACAAAAGCCTTACATTAAGCGACTTAACGCTAAACCAAACTCTAAGAGAGGCTGAATTTTATTTCCCCATGAAAGACAGTAAATGGGCGGAGCTAAGCGAGGTTTTACGTGCTCACAGGGCAAAGGTGGCCATTGAATACAACGCTCAGGCGTTGACAGTGCCTCACCTCATGACAGCCAACCTTGCGGGAATGATGCACGGCTTTATCGATTTATTGTTTGAACATGAAGGCAAATACTACGTGGCCGACTATAAATCTACGTGGTTAGGCGATGACATCGCAAGCTACAGCCCCAGTGCATTGTTTGAAAATAATCAGCATCATCTTTATGATCTGCAGTATCTTATTTATTGCCTTGCGCTACATCGGTATTTAAACAATACACTTGCAGATTACCAACCAGAACGCCATTTTGGGGGAGTATATTACTTGTATCTGCGTGGTATGCACCCAGAGAACCAAGAAGGGGAAGGGGTGTTCTTTACGTCTATCACTCAAGAGGTGCTGCATTCTCTAGACAGCATATTTGACGGCGACGATGCGGTTATGGTTCAAACAGATAATAGCAGTGAGCCCGTTACTGGAAGCAAGCCAGAACATACACCGGAGCATACTGTTGAGCACAAGCCGGAGCATTCGCCGGAGCATAAGCCGAAAAAAACACTGAAAGAAAACCCAGAGAACGGCGAAGCAGGTCATCAGCAAAGTTTTGGGTTTGATTGATGAAGGTGCCTATTAAAAAGAGCGACGCAAACCATGAGTGAAAAAAATACGGGTAGTGGTGATGAGGCCCAATCAACCATACTAAGCTCAGCCACAATAAGCACAGATAACATAGACCAAAAAGACAGTGCTGATACAGACGACATAGCAGCAATGAAAATGAATAAAAATGCATTGTTTGAACAGCTATTTGGTATTGAGGCCATCGATAAATTTATTGCTTCTGAATTTACACCCACGTCGGTGCTTAGTGAGCAAGAAAATACAACGTGGCTGCATCTTTTGGTTTTGTTGTCGTTTATGCAGCGCCATGGTCACAGCTGTGTGATGCTTAGCGATGTAGCGGGCAAAACCTTGTTTAGTGAAGATGCGAGTGAAAATACAAGTGTGAGTAATAGCACCCATAATTCACCATTACGTGACAATGGCCAAACCGATACGCAAAAGAGAGGGTACACGTTTGATGAACTTACACCACTTATCGGTGTGGTGAAAAAAGCGTTAAGTGACGAACGCATTGGTCAGCTGTTTGTTTATAACAACGGTATGTTTTACAGCCGCAGATATTATGAGTTTGAACAAGAAGTAGCGCAGGGCGTGGTTGCTAGAACTGCCTTTACTCCCTTATCTGATGAGGCATATTCAAAGGTAAAAGCCTTGTGGCCCGCCATGTTTGTCAAAGCGCCATCAAGTGCGGCTTCACAAGAGCCTAGCCAAGAGCTAGCGCTTAGCAGCGAGCAAGACTGGCAGCAGGTAGCTGTTGCAAAAAGTATTGTACAAAAGTTTAGCGTAATTAACGGTGGCCCAGGAACAGGAAAAACCTACACCGTACTGCGTTTGTTGCTAGCCCTTCAAGCCTGCGAGGACAACATCAACATAGTGTTGGCGGCGCCTACAGGAAAAGCGCAGCAGCGTATGACGGAATCAATTAGCGACAGTATTGCTGGCTTGAGGGGAAAAATAGATGACGGTGTGTTAGACCGCGTTCCCACACAAGCAGTAACTATTCACCGGTTGTTAGGGCTGCGAGAACACACGGTATCAACAAAATACAACAGGCAAAATCAGCTTTCACTTGATGTATTAATTGTGGATGAGGCCAGTATGGTAGACCTTGCCCTAATGACGCGAATAATGAGAGCGCTACCTGAGCATGCCCGCCTGTATTTTATTGGCGATGCTGAGCAGTTGCCCGCTGTAGAGCTAGGGAACGTGTTAGAGCAATTGGTAGAAACGAATGACGACTTAGTTAATTTAGACGACAAAATGCTTGGGGCAGTGCCCACTGCGCTGCGTCAGCATATCGCTACCCTATGCCCTCATTTACCTTTATTACCCGTAGATGAAGATGCGAAAACGTGGGTACATACGCTGCGAGCACCACAACGATTTAAAGGGCAAGTGGCGGCAGTGGCAACCGCCATTCAAAAAGGCGAAACGCAGGGTGCCTTGAGCGCGCTAAATAACGCGGTAAATAATGCAAATAACGCAGAATCAATGGCTGATAGACCAGTACTGAACGATGGTGTTCATTTATGGCCAGAAGATTGGGTAAGCGACAAAAAGCTGCGCAAAATGGCCGTTCAAAGTTTTATGTCTATTTTTGATGCCACCAATGCATGCGATGCGCTGCGTCGACTAAACCAAGTCAGGTGGTTAACGCCGGTTCGCAAAGGCAACATGGGAGTTGAGCGTTTAAATTCATTGGTTTTTGATGCAATTAAACACAAAATTACACGGCGAGAAGGCAACTTCTATCAAGGCCAGCCCATCATGATAGTTAAAAATAATCATCCTCAGCGCCTATCTAATGGTGAGGTCGGTATTATTTGGCCAGACAGTAGTGGAAAGTTACTGGCGTGGTTTGAAGCTGAGAATGATGAGCTAAGGCATATTTCCTTATCTCGCGTGCCCCAGTTTGAAACCGTTTACGCAATGACCATTCATAAGTCGCAAGGTTCTGAGTTTTCTCACGTGGTGCTGCTGCTTCCAAAGCCTGAAACAGAAAAGGCTGCAGGGTTGTTTCACCGTGGCCTGGTATACACCGGGCTTACACGAGCTAAAAAGGGATGTTTGATAATCGCCAATAGTCCTACCTTTAGTGACATGGTATCGAGAGTAGACAAGCGATATTCCGGCTTGGCAAACGCCATTCGCGACGCCGCCATTGATGAACGGTAATGAATGATAGATATAAAAATATTGGTCGCAATCATCGAACCAATAATAAAGCTTTTGATATAACGTTTAAGGAAGAATATGAAAAAAACACTGTTATTTACAATTACAACACTACTGCTGGGCTGTTCATCTACAGAGCCTAATTCTACAGAGACTAATATCGTAAAACTCGACCCCATCGACTTAACAAAAAGCGATGAATCAGTTAAAGAATACTGGGTTTTAAGTGAAAAATCTTACCCTTCATACCCAATAGCTGCAGCTAAAAGGAAAATGAACGGGTGTGCAAAAATTCAATTTATTATTAACAGCGAAGGAGAGCCTGAAGACCTAAAAACCATCAACTTTTTACCCGATAATACCTTCGTTGCTGAAACTAAAAAAGCGATTAGCGGGCATCGTTGGGTTCCTTCAGAAACAAACAAAACTTTACAGCCGGTGCTGATAACACAATCATGGGATTACGCGTTAGATGATGTGCCCGGTAGGCTCGATTGCGATTCTCAATAGCCACTTAAATAGTGGTGTTAGTATAAACGATCAAGTAGAGCTCCCGTTGAGAGACTCTCCTCACACTGGCGTAAAGAAAAACGCGCCGTGTTCGTGAGCGTCTGGTGCGTTTTTAGCAATGGGGTAAAAGCGGGTGGTCATATTCACTCTTAAAATACCCCTATCACAATGCAGAAATTGAGAAGGCAAAAAGGGTGGTGCGGCACTAGTATCCGCAGCCACCTGTATGCCTTCTTCAATACTCAAATAAGATAACCCACCAACATCAAGCCAACCGATAACACACCGAGGGCTAGCAACAAAGCTAGGATGCTCGATAATATCGCTATGAAAGGTAACGTTTGCGCCAAAAACAGGTTTTGTCTGTATGGCCAGGTTTACCGTTGGCTTCAATGTGAGCTTGTATAGTCCATGCACCATAGGGATAATGGTGGTTTGAAAAGCGGTGGTGTTTTCTAACGTATGCATTCTCATTAACACGAAAAGGTGTAGATGATTGAAGTGTGGCTTATCACCAGAAAAGATGCGTTGATGTGGATCAACGCTACGCCTTGCTTTAGCGTAGACTAATCGGCCGTATGTAGTAGACCAAACGTAGTAGACCAAACGTAATAGACCAAACGTAAAAATAGATAAACTTCACCGCGACGTTAACTATCATAAAAAATCAATAGGAACTCTGTGAGCGAACCCACTAAAAGCCAAATGAATGAGCGTGCTGAAAGTACAGAAGCCTATTTTCGGTTTTCGCGTTTAGATATCATGCAGGCATACACACTGAAAAAAGAGATTACAGGGGCGTGGTTTTATAAAGACGACAGTACTGATTTTTTTATTGGGCTCGTGCCTCTAGAGGAGCGCTTTTTTGACGAGCTTAACGATTATGTCATACGCCAGCAGATCAATTATGATGCGTGCGATCTATTGGTAAAAGCCAAATCTACAAATGCGCCGCTTACAGAAATTTCCATTCCCTACGCAGTGAATAAAATGCTCAAGTATATTGATTGCAAAATTACGGTTGCGATTGAGTAGTGTAGTCGCCTTCATTAGTCATTATAAAAAGATAGTTAAAGAGCCTTGTTTATGTCTAAACATCAGATAAACCCAAAAAAACTTCTGCGCAGTAAGTGGACATCCACGTCGCCTAAAAACAAAGAAAAGCATTTTTTAGTGACTGACGTGACATTCGACGAAGAGGGTGTTGTTGTCTCTTGTGTTCTTGAGTCGGTGATGTCAAAAACAGAATACCCGATAAACTGGCGAGATTTAAAAGACACGACAATGTGGCGCCAAGGCTGGAAATAGCAATCAACCCGCTAATCAGATAATGTACTCCATATGATAATCTAAATATAACGTTACGGTTATTTCGACTTACCAATCTATATTAGTCATCAACATTAGTCATTTGCTTACATTTAATCACGTCGATGACTCTACATGCCTTAAGGAACCTTTGCTTTCAAAATGATATCAACAAAAGACACAAACCCAGAACGTAAGATAAACACCCCGCTATTTGCCATTACCGCTGGGTTTATCAGTGTATTTTGCTTGATGGCGTTAATTGATGTGAACGCGCTTGCTGCTTGGGTAGACACCAGCTTCGCCTGGTCGGTAAGGTATTTTGGTTTGTATTGGCAAGTACTGTTATTGGCGACATTTTTAATTAGCCTGGGTATGGCATGTTTGCCAGGCGCTAGGGCAGTGATGGGGAATATAGACAAACCAGAGTTCTCTAACTTCCAATGGGGCTCAATGATCATGTGTACGCTTCTCGCTGGCGGTGGCGTATTTTGGGCAGCTGGCGAGCCCATGGCACATTTTTTAAGTGTGCCGCCGGTATTTGGTGACGTTGAAGCAGGTACTGGCGAGGCGACGGTGTACGCCCTCGCACAATCTTATCTTCACTGGGGTTTTTTGGCCTGGGCTATTTTAGGTAGCCTGACGGTGATAATGCTTATGTATTATCACTACGAGAAGGGCTTGCCATTAGCGCCTCGAACGTTGCTTTACCCTATTTTTAAGCGCCGCGCTATACAAGGCCCTATTGGTACTATTACCGACGCGGTATGTATTATTGCAGTTGTTGCAGGCACGGTGGGGCCTATAGGATTTCTGGGTTTACAGGTAAGTTACGGGCTCAATACGTTGTTGGGTATCGCCGACAATGCCACAACTCAAACGGCAGTTATTAGCGTACTCACCATTGTATATGTTGCCTCGGCCATCACCGGGGTGACCAAAGGTATTCAGCTGCTTAGCCGATTGAATATGATCCTCGCAGTTTGCTTGCTGGCGTTTTTAATGGTGACCACCAGTGCAATGTTTGTCATTAGCCATTTCTTTGAGGCGTTGGGCACACACATTACGCACTTTTTCCAAATGGCGTTATACCGGGGAAATGCGGGTATGTTTGGCGAGGCGGGTTGGTTAGGCTGGTGGACAGTATTCTTTTGGGGATGGTTTATTGGCTACGGGCCTATGATGGCAATTTTTATAGCTCGTATCAGCAAAGGCCGCTCTATTCGCGCAATTGTCATTATGCTGTCTATTATTGCGCCGCTAATCACCATGTTTTGGTTTACTATTGTTGGCGGAACTGGGCTGTCACTAGAGCTTGACGCCCCAGGGACTATTTCAGCTGCGTTTGAAGGTTTTAATTTACCAGCGGCCCTGCTTGCGGTCACTCAGGCTCTGCCCATGGGCGCTATTATCTCATTCTTATTTCTATTGCTTACCATGACGTTTGTAGCCACAACGGGCGATTCCATGACGTACGTGCTGTCTGTTTCGATGTCAGACTCCGACCAACCGGCAACGTTTGTGAGAGTGTTTTGGGGTATTGCAATGGGGCTTATGGCCGCCATTCTCATTATGATTGGCTCTGGCGGTATAGATAAACTGCAAGCATTTATTGTGGTGAGTGCTGTGCCCGTGTCCTTAATTTTATTACCGTCTTTATGGGATGCCCCGCGCATTGTCATTACCAAAGGCAAAGCCATGGAGAATGATGCTTTTTGAAGTGAGTAGTGTTCGCGGGTATAAATTCTTCGCTATAAAAGCACCGGTATAGCTCGACGTTACAGCTCCACGTTATAACTGCCCCTAGCATTGACAGAAAATAAACCCGTGAAAAGGAAAGTGCCTTTTCACGGGTTCGTTATTATTCACCTAAATGTCAAAACTGGTTCTCAAAGCAGCGTGTGCTCTGGGATAACAAAATCAGTTCGTCAAATTTGCAGGTTTACTTTCTTACGCTTAATTTCTCAAGCCTATTTTCTCAAGCTTATTTTTCTATGGTAAACGTCAGGCCAGCATTGGCCTCTAATCTGCTAATTAAGCTATCGCCTAGCGCAGATGCAGGCGTGTAAAAACCGCCAGATAAACTGACGTCTTTGCAAAGACACAGCGCAGATTCTGCAATCATTTTACTGGTAGAGCCGTAGCCCGGGTCTTTGTCACCTTTTACTGATACTGCCAGCATATCGCCATTTGTCGCATTGCCAACAAACATGACGTCATAAAACCCATTTTCGCGCTCTTCTTTACTTGGTCCTTCGCCGGGCTTAGGGCCATCATCACTGGCTAACGACTTATCATTAGCCACATGTTTTGCCATGGCTTCACCTTTTTCACCAGGGCCGGTCATCAGCATTTCATCATATTTGAATGCTTTACCGTAGGCATAGTTACTTAGGTAATTAGCACGATGCACGTTTTTAGTATTAATAGCAGCCATAATGAAAGGGGCAACCCATGTTCCTAATTGCTCATCAAAATAGGGTTTGTTGCCATCTGGCTGTTCTGTCGCTACGTTTGTATCAGCCAGTGAAAACGGATTAATTAATGCCGCCATTATCGACTTGTCTTTCTTCGCCGCTACCATTGTGGCTTTTAGGCTTGCTGCGGTACCGCCAGAAAACGTCCCCTGCATTTTACGCACGCGACCTTTAACATATTCAATGGCATCGCCGGTTTGTTTCTTTGCGTGTTGTTGCAGATAGTGCACCCCTAAGTCGAAAGGCACAGAATCGAAGCCGCACGAAAAGACGATATTGGCACCAGTCTCTTTGGCTTTATCATTGTACTTATTGATCATCTGGTGCATCCACGCAGGTTCACCACATAAATCGGTATACCCCGTGCCGTTGTCAACACAAGCTGAAAGCAGTTTTTCACCGTAAATTTGATAAGGCCCTACGGTAGTCAGTACAACATGAGTTCGTTTTGTCAGTGTATCTAGCGCGCTGTCGTCATCGCCATCAGCAACAATCATTTCAACAGCGTCACTGATACCTAGCTCTTGTTTTACATCGTTAAGCTTTTGCTCGTTACGGCCTGCTATTGCCCATTTAACGCTGCTGTCGTTGCCGTACTGCGATTGAAAGTATTCTGCAACTAATTTTCCTGTGAAGCCAGTGGCACCGAAAATCACCACATCCAAATCTCGTTCAATACTCATACTTGCATCCTGTTTTTGATTTACGTTTATATGCTTTTTTTGTGTTAGCGAATCAAGTGATAGCTAATCTTGTATTAGCTAAATATACCTATCTCGCGGGCTCGCTATTATTTTTTTGCATAATATTGGTGTATTCATGAAACAGTTAGCCTACTAATTCATTCACAAATTGAGATAGTCTTTCCAGTCCTTTTAGTAAATCATTCTCACTAGTGGCAAATGACAAACGAACGTAATTGTCGGCATTATGTTCACCAAAGTCGTTGCCTGGAGTAAGGGCAACATAGTATTTATCCAATAACGTGTCGCAAAACTCAATGGCTGAAAGCCCGGTTTTTTGAATATTGATATACGCATAAAAAGCGCCGTTGGGCTTTGCATCAACAGGTAGCCCCATTTTTTCCAATGCAGAAAATACTAGTGTGGCCCGTTTAATAAGTAATTGCCTATTTTCTTCACATTGGCTAAAAGCTTGCGGGGTAAAGCAAGCAAGCGCTGCTTTTTGAGAAAGGGTAGAAGGGCATATAAAGAGGTTTTGTGCTAAACGCTCAACAACACTTGCCATTTCCTCGGGCACCACGCACCAGCCTAAACGCCAGCCGGTCATACCGAAGTATTTGGAAAAGCTATTAATCACAATAATATTGTCGTGTAAAAGCGTATTCGCGAGAACGGTTGTTGCCGCAGACCCAGTTTCATCTTTTGCCGCAGCATCTTCTTGTACAGAAGCGTCTAACAGCAAATCTAAATAAATTTCATCGACAATTAAAAAGCCATCATGCTGTTTACAGATTTTACCAATAGCCAACAGTTCAGCGGTATCAATACATGTGCCCGTTGGGTTCGCTGGGGTTGCAATGAGTACGCCTCTTGTATTGGGCTTCCAGTGCTTTTCAACCTCGTCAGCAGTAAGCTGAAAGTTATGCTCACTAGAGGTGGGAACCAGAGTGACATCCGCACCAAAGGCATTTAAAAAGCGGCGATTACACGGGTATGAAGGGTCGCCTAAAATCACATTGTCGCCAGGCTCTACCAGTGCAGCACTGGCTAACAAAAGCGCCGCACTTGCTCCGGCGGTAACCACAATGCGTGATGAGGGAATTTTTACATCGTGTTTTTGCTTGTAAAAGCCTGCTATGGCCTCGCGAAGTTCAGGTGTGCCCAGCGCTGATGTGTAAGGGTAATCAGGTGAGTCTAACGAGTCTTTCATCGCTGTTATTACGGCGTCTGGGGCACCAAAGTCAGGCTCTCCTAGATTCAGGCGAATAACATCAAAGCCGCTTTTAACAAGCGCCGATGCTTTTTCACCATAGGCCATGGCCAAGAACTCAGAGATACCAGTAGCGCGAGACGAAAACTTCAAAATAGCCAACCTCAATATTGATAGATAGAAAACAATGTAAGCGAGTACACATTAGGAAATACTCACGATAACTATTCAAGTTTTTTCTGTTGATGTATTTTTTACCGACGCAATCATAGGCAAATACAGTCACTTGGGGTAGGCTAACTGAAACAATTCATACTTTACTGTTTCGCATGTACGCAGAAGGAATTAACGAATGCAGCGTTCTACCTTGATTGGTAGGTACACACAGTACCTACGTGCTACCAGCCTTTTCATAACCGTTTTGTTTGCGCTATTTATCACGTCATCTTCTCTTGCCTTAGCCGCAGTGCCAAGCATCAGTGAGTTTACTGATGGCATGAAGAAGAAAAACGGCCTGATCCCCATGTATTATGATGACTCTGCCGACAAGGTGTTTTTGGCAGTACCCGCATCTGATGAGCAGTATCTGTTTCAAAGTAGCCTTCCATACGGCGTGGGCTCAAACGATATTGGCCTGGATAGAGGGCAGCTTGGTAGAACTCGATTAATTTCTTTCGAGCGTTTCGGCAATAAGCTATTGCTAACACAGCACAATACTAAGTTTAGAGCCGGCCATGGCTCTGTTGCAGAAAAGCAAAGTATTGATGAAGCCTTTGCCGACTCGGTTATTGCAGGCTTTGCTATTGTGGCAAAAAGTGACAGTGCGAACCTAGTTGACTACACCGATTACCTATTAAGCGATGTTCATGGCATTGGCAATCGTATGTCTCGCAGTAAGCAAGGCAGCTATAAAGTAGACAAAATGCGAAGTGGTGTTTACCTTCCGCGTACCAAAGGATTTGAGAAAAACACTGAGCTTGAAGCCTTGGTAACGTTTAGCGGTAGCAAACCAGGTGGCTATGTACAGCAAGTCACGCCTGACGCTGAAAGCTTAAGCGTGCACTTGCATCATTCCTTTGTTGCGCTGCCAGAGGCGGGCTATACACCCCGTGTATATCATCCGTACTCAGGCTACTGGAAATTCAATTATTACGACTATTCTACGGCGATTACTGAGTCGACAGAGCAGCGCTTTATTACTCGTCATCGGCTAGAGAAAAAGACGCCTCACGCTGCAATGAGCGAAGCGGTAGAGCCTATTATTTATTATTTAGACCCAGGTATACCTGAGCCAGTAATGTCGTCGCTTAAAGAAGGCGCTAGCTGGTGGAACCAAGCGTTTGAAGCGGCAGGGTTTAAAGACGCATTCCAAGTGAAAGTGTTGCCCGAGGGCGCAGATCCTATGGACGTGCGTTACAACGTTATCAACTGGGTTCACAGAGCAACGAGAGGGTGGTCTTACGGCTCTTCTGTTGTAGACCCAAGAACGGGAGAGATAATAAAAGGTCACGTAACGCTGGGTTCATTACGCGTGCGCCAAGACTATTTAATCGCCCTTGGCCTCACCAGCCCATTTTCGGATGGCAGTGTCAGCAATACAGCCGATACTAGCGCGCAGCAAGAAATGGCGCTAGACAGAATAAAGCAACTTTCTGCCCATGAAGTTGGTCATACGCTGGGCATTGCGCACAACTTTGCGGCCAGTGAAAACAATCGTGCTTCGGTGATGGATTATCCGCACCCTCAAATTACATTAAAAGACGGGGTGATAAGCTTAGAAAATGCGTATGACAAAGGAATAGGAGACTGGGACAAACACGCTGTAACCTATGGCTACGCTACATTTGCCAGTGAAGACGAAGAGAAGGAAGCTCTTGCGAAAGTCATCACTAAAGCAAGAAATGCCGGCCTTGCCTTTAAATCGGATTCAGATACGAGAAGTTCCAGACACGGCTCTGCAAACGGACATATGTGGGAGAATGGTTCAGATCCACTCGACGCCTTTGATGAAATTTCGAAAGTACGCGATTTGGCGCTTAACAATCTTGGTATGAATACGCTGGCGCCCAATGCCAGCCTTTCGTCACTAGAAGACAGCTTAGTACCCATTTTCTTGCTTCATCGCTATCAGCTTGAAGCTGTAGTAAAACAGGTAGGTGGTTTGCACTATGAATACGAGCGTAAGGGCGATTATGTTACCCCACAAGGCCAACAGTTTGTGGCACCTGCGGTGCAGCAGCGTGCAATGCAGCAGTTGATTAAAGCGTCGACGGCAGATTACCTAAGCATGCCTGAAAGTGTGCTGTCGTTAATTCCTCCCACAGCTTACGGCGATGATATTACTCGGGAACAATTCAAGGGTAAAATGGGATTAATGCTCGACCCAGCCTCGGCTGCGGCCTCTGCGGCAAACTTCTCACTGTCGCTATTGTTACACCCCGAGCGCCTAAATCGCCTTCAGTGGCAAGTAACAAGTAGTAAAGATAGACGCAAAAAAGTTGACGTTAATCTTTTGATAAAACAAATTCTGAATGTTCATTGGTATAAGAATAAAGATACAAGTGCTATTGCAAAGCGCCTTCAGTTAGTTGCGCTTAACGCCATTATGGAGGCTGCGACTAACGACAAACTGGCACCTGAAGTAAAACTTGCGGCCGATGAAGCGTTGTTAGAGTTTAACGAGTGGTTAGAGGATGAAGCTGATGACGATAAGTACGAAATATTAAACGGATATTTTGATGCTTACTTTGCCAGTGGAACATGGCCTGCGGCGTTTGACGTGATGCCATTACCACCTGGCTCACCAATTTAAAGAGAGTTATGTGAAGGCTCTGCAGTAGGATTATTAAGTCTGTTAATTATCTTCTGCAGATGTCTTAGCACAAACTTAGCGCAAACCGTAGCATACACTGTAATGTACGCCCCTAAAGCCAGCTTTGATAAGTTGGCTTTTTGCATTTTATGGTTTGAATTTTGTGACTTGAATTTTGTGAAAGTAAAGCAGTTGGTAGCGCACTTTTTTTACAACCTTGTATTGAACAGGTTGTCGACTTGATGGTCGGCGTGTGTGAGCAAATTACTTGATACCTTTGCAGAGATCTAACGTACCATTCATCATGTTAATAAGCTCATCAGCTCCATGATGAAAACGAAGACGATGATGAAGAATATAATAGCGCAACAACGCGTCGCTCAGCGGTGCTTCTCGACAGGCCCCGTTTCAGCGGCGTATGAACTCAAGGTGGAGGCGGGGGAGGTACGACGAGATGAGGCGCAAGTCACACTGGCGGCAAAATTCGATGCCCTGCACGAGTCTCTTGCCTCGCTCCCACCAGTACCCGTGCGCACCGAAGAACCGACAGAGAGCAGCTTAACAAGTGGCGGTCCACTGTTACTGGCGCGACCCCTGGCATCAGCCCATTCCTTTCTTCGAAAGAAGTTCCATTTGTGGTCTTTTGGGCCACCACCGCGAGGCATTTATATTCATGGACCGGTCGGGGTCGGCAAAAGCTTTTTAATGGATCTCTTTTACGCGTCGGTTAATGTTGCTGATTCTTGCTGTAATCATGACAGCCACAGCCACAGCCACGCAAAAATTACCAAACGCCGCGTCCATTTTCATGAATTCATGCTAGACGTCCATCATCGAATCTTTGTCTACAAAGAGAAGCATCCACAAAGTGATGCGATCCCCATCATTGCGCAACAATTGGCACAAGAAGCCCAACTCCTCTGTTTCGATGAATTTCAAGTGACAGACGTTGGCGATGCTATGATTTTGAAACGACTCTTTTTATACTTATTGGATTGTAATGTTGTGGTGGTGGCCACCTCTAATCGCTCTCCTGATGCCTTATATGAGAGAGGCATTAACCGTTCCCTCTTTTTGCCATTCATAGACATGTTAAAACACACGTTCGACATTATTTCCATGGAGGATTCCCCCAAAGATTATCGACTCGAAACTCAAGCGGATGGTCAATCCTATTTTTGGTCAAACAAGGATGCTCATGGCGATGATAATGCGAATAACAACATACAGGCGCAGTTGGAAGGAATATTTGGTGGCACTGCATCCACAACTGATGCCGAGGATATTCAGGTCCTCTTCGGTCGCACCGTTCAGGTCGCCCGATTAAATGACCGGTGCGCCTGGTTTGACTTTGCCGAGTTGTGCTACCAACCGCTCGGCGCGGCCGATTATATTTCCCTCTGTAACCGATTCCCGGTCATCATCATGGACTGCGTACCGCAACTTACCGCCAATCATCTCAACGAAGCGCGACGATTCGTGACCCTCATTGATGCGTGTTATGAATCTCGCACCCGCTTGGTGCTGGCGGCACAAGTCCCGCTCGATGAGTTGTTTGTCGATTTTGAAGCGCAAGTCGAAAGCAGAGATGGAGATGAAGAACTGTTTGTCAGTGAGAATGGGGGAAACTCGAGTTCCTTTGCGACGACTATGATCCGCAACAAAGAGGGGGAGCATGTGGAGTGGTCGGCAACGGGTCTAATTGGTGTGTCACTGGCACAATTATCGGCCGCCAATGATCTCGCCTTTTCCTTTCGACGAGCCGCGTCTCGGTTGGTAGAAATGGGTGGAAAGGAATGGGGACGGCAATAACGACTTGCTTTAAAGTGCCCTACCAACTAAAAAGTGCCTTACATCAGTTGCAGGGACATTATCCTAATTTGCTAAAACTTTTAGGCTTCTTGCTCCTGAATCGCTATGACCACGAACGCTTTCAATTGGCTCAGGTAATGTAAAAGTTCAACAACCTAATTGATTACACAATGCTACGTAAAATGTAGGACAAATATTTGTATCTATTTTTGTTCGAATATCTGCTTCGTCGGACTTTTTGTCTTTTTTTTAAATGTTGACAGCCGACCTCAAGCTGACATTAGCAAATGTAAGCCGTCAGACATTTTTGAGCGATTACCAAATTGTCACCACCGCGCAGGCGGAGGTCTGCTGAAGACAAACAACGGACATTCATCACTCGCTGCTTTTAATTCCGTTATGTGCCAAAGTCGGCCGTTCAACAGCAACTTAGTATATTAAATCATATTGTAAAAGCAGACGTTCCGCCCACTCATTTCTGGACACTTCTGTGTTACAAAGTGCCAACTGTGAAGACTTTGGGCTGAAGTATATACCAGTTGATCGCCACTCGAAAATGACTTCACCATGTCGTACTGATTTGAATGTCATACAAGTGGCCCTCTGCTTTTATACGCTTCTCAATTTCAGCGTAAAAACTATCTGCTACCGCAAGTAAATTTTTGTGTCCAAGCGATTTATGTTCAAACTATAACCCAAGCAATCCCATTTGAAACACCTTTTGTATAGTGTCCTCCACAGCCAACGACTTTGTCTTCAATTTCTGTAACTAGGTAATTTTCATCGGCATAATTATCGAGAAAATCGAGAAAATCAGCCTTATCACTTTCGATGAAGTACTTTGGGCAGTTGGAAAGTAAAGTATCAACTAATGCTTCTCTATCTTCAACGGCGTATTTTCTGAATTTCATCTTCATAGGTTGGTTTTTTCTAGTGGTTTGATAGTGCGGAGTGTAGCAGTTTCACTTCAGGTGCTGTAATTATAGGAAACGTTATCGTAACACGAAAAGGGGCAGGAATGAGTTTGCGGAACGTCCGTTTTGGCGGAGTCAAACTAGGCTCAAACCGTTTGTTTACCGCCTAGGAAAATATTGTCGCTTCAGCGGGTACTGCTGCTGCGCTGGCTTGTTGTCTGCACTTAGTTGCTACCTTTTATGGTACTAAAGTGGCCAATCAGATAGCGCGTATGATGGTCAGTGCACCGGTTCGCACAGGTGGATAAAATCAATTTATCGAGCACGCAGTGATAGAGCGTCCCAGTGATAACCGCCTGGCCGAATTAGTCACTTTTTAGCTAACTTCTCAAAAAGTTTTGTGGGTTGGTTAAATGACACGCGACTACACTCCGCCTGTGAGTTACTGGATGAGACCCATTTATCTATTGCGCGGGTGGCGGACATCATTTCAGAAATCTCGTCAAAACAAGTGATTATCTGTCATCTTGAAGAATACAAGTCTGAGAATGTAAGTGCATGAAAATGACCACAGGAAGGTGGCACCTACGAATATAGATGCCAGACGTGTACGTCTTTTCGTTAGTGTTTTTAGGTGTGTATTGATGCACCTTTTAGACTGTTATTTTGCTTTGGGTTCGTCCTGAAGGGTAAATGTATCTCGCTGGGCGTTCAGGTGTAGCCATATTGCTGCAGACCATGAAAATTGCTTACCGCCGGTTCCTTCCCCCGTATCTGGTGAAAAAGACTCATAAAAGTTGCCCGCTTCAATGACCGCCATGGTGTCGAGCATCACTTGATTACCCAGTTTTGTCTCGCCTTGTTCAATCAACCCCAGTCCGACCATATAACTGACGACAGCCCAAATTGGACCACGCCAATACAAGATGTGATTGTAATGCTCACTCGCCGGATCACAACTTGGCAGTAAATAGGAGACAGTATCCTTAATTCTGAGTAAGTGTTGGGTGAGTTTTTGTCGCTGGAGGGGACTGCCAACATCGGCGTAAAACGCAAGGAATGACGCATTGCTCAAACTATCTGATGAGCGTTGTGCAATAAGATCATAGGAGCAGTACGCACCAATGTTCTCATTCCACAGAAAGTCGATACCTATCTGAGTTTTTGTGATCCTTGCTTGCAGCTTCTTACAGTCTTCTTCAAAGCCCAATGCTTGTGCCATCGCGAGCAAATCTTGATTTGCTCGCAATAAAATGAGACTCATACCCACATCCAGTACTCGAAATGGGCCATTTTTAACAATTTCATCTTGATCCCAGCCACAGTCTCGACCAAAAAAAACCATGGCAAGGTATTGATCGTACTGTTCGTGTGTGGGGCGCATAGACTGATCCACTTGGTTTAGGTCACGACGGGAATACTCTCCCACTTGTGAGGTGTCAACGCCAGACATTGGCAAATCCCATTCAGGAGAGTTATCACGGCCTGTTTCCCATGGATGTGTAGTCATAACCAAGCCGTTATCCATGGGATCGCGGTAGGTCGCAAACCAATCGTGCCAAGCCATTAATTTGGGATATAAGGCTTCCATTCTGGCTTGCTCCGACGCCTCGCCACTTTCCCATAATTGCCTTACGATAGAGGCTGCCACTGGAGGCTGGGTAATACCTGAGGTGTGTTTGTTGGGTTGATTGGTTTGCCATACTGAGGGGCCGGGAAAGTAGTTCGGGTCCACTTGATGAAAAATAATATGCGGCTGCATACCATTGTCCCATTGAGATTCGAATAGAATCTCAATTTCACGCCATGCGCGATTGCGATCAAATTGGGCAAAGCCTAATGCGACGAATACCGAATCCCAATTCCATTGATAAGGATACAAACCATCGGTAGGCACTGTGTATCCGTTTCTGTCGTTGCTTAATAAGATCTGTTTTGCTGATGTTGCTAATTCGTGTTTCATACTGATTTACCTAGGGAATGAAGGGTAACAAAACGACACCTGCTCAAGCAGGTGTCGCATACAATGCTGATTATTGGATCATGGACTGACCGATGACGCTGATAGAATAACTAAGGGCGACGACTAAGACGAAGAATCCCACCAGAATGCCCCCAGTTATTAAAATATCTTGCTTGGAGATATGAAGCTTGCTCGATGGCGCCTGGGCAGTGACTTTTGTATTGGGTTTGAGTAGGGCAACTGCATAGGCGATGACCACAGTCACCAATAAGCCGATGAAGTTCCACCACATCCAGAAAATTTGTGGTTCATACAACCAGAAGTACAAGTTTAATAACATGCCTGTGAGTAGGCCAATATTTACTCCCAGCGCGCTTGTGCGATTTTTGAAAATGGCCAATAAGAACACTCCCAGAATAGGACCGTAGAGGGCAGAACCCACTTTATTTATGGCTTCGATCACAGTCGGGGCAATAGAGCCAGCGTAAAGAGAGAGTGTGAGGATTAGCGTGCCCCAAAATAGTGAAATCCAGCGGGCATGCACCACTTTCCTGCTTTCATCCGCTGTTTTTAATACTCCCATCGCCGACAAATCTTCCAATGTAACCGCCGCCAATGAGTTAACGGTTGACGATAACGAGGACATAGCCGCAGATAAGATAGCGATGACCAGCAAACCAATAACGCCATTAGGCATGTATTCAAGGATAAATACTGGCATCATGTAATCGGGCTTTCCCGCTGGCACTTGAGCCATGAGCTCGGGACTGGTTTTGACAACGACACCGACAATGAGCCCAGTAATGCAGTACAGTAAGACCAGTGGAAAACGCAAAATACCATTGGCAAATAACAGTTTTTTGATGTCGGTATCGTTTTTGGCAGACATCGCCCGTTGCGCCTGAGTTTGGTCGCAGCCGTAGTAAGACGCATACAACACGAAGCCGCCAAAAATCATGGGTAACAAACCAAATTCGTCACCTGAAAAGCCAAACGCGTCAGTCACGACTGCATTGAATCGGTCAGCTTCTACGTTTTGCCAGAAAAAATCCGCACTTCCTAATTGAGCGATAGCAAAGCCCGCGACAAATAAGGCCCCAATGAAAATCAGCACCATTTGCACCACGTCTCCGTATACCACGGCTTTCATGCCCCCAGAGGTAGAGTAGACGAGCGTAATAATACCTACAGTGACGATCGAGGTGAGAAGAGACATGTCGAACATGGCTTGCAGTATGATACAGATGGCATACACAGCTATACCTGTACCAAAGGATCGGACAAGTTGGAACACAAAACTCACCATGTAGCGAGTAGAGGGGCCAAATCGGCGTTCGAGGAAATCGTAAATACTGACGACACCTGAGCGATACAGCGCGGGAAGAATCACAAAGGCGACTAAAATCATCGCCAATGGCACCGCGAATTCATATGCCAACCACTGCAGACCACCACCTTCGCGCATGCCGACAAATGCGGGAGCGGAGATAAAGCTAATTGCCGATAGTTGGGTTGCCATAGTGGAGAGCGTGAGTGGAAACCAACCCATGTTCTTACCGCCTAGGAAATAGTCCTGTTCGGTTGCTTGGGTTCGCCACAAGAAGCCAATAGCCAGCAAGCCAACTAAATATCCGCCAATGATCAGGTAGTCTATAAAATTCATAAACGCACACTACTCTTGTTATTGATAAAACCGGTGAAAATATAAAGGCCAGTGGCATGCAAAATACATGTCACCGGCATTTTGTCTCCAATATCATTCAGGCTATTGGAGCAGTCAGAGCTAATTAAAAATCGTATCGAGCGGTAATACTGACCCGACGAGGTAGTATTGGTCGACCGACGAAGAAGTCACCACCAGAGACCTGTGAGTTACCTTGGCGAGGTGAACCTTCGGTGACACCGTCACTGTCGAACAAGTTCCATACGCCCACGCCGACGCGAATCGTTTGGTCATTGTCAAATTCCCACGTGTAACCCGCGTCAAGAGTTGTAATGTTGTGGCTATCTAGTTCCACCGTATTGGTGTCATTGGCAAACGCGTCACCAAAGTAGCTCACACCTAAACGAGCATCGACGAACCCGTTGTCGTAGTTAACCGCAATGTTACCCGTGAAGTCAGGTTGACGACGAGGCACTTTACCAACGGCGTCTGCGTTACCGTTTTCAGTGAATTCAGCGTCTTGATAAGTGATGTTACCGTCGATACTGAAGCTGTCATTGATTTTCCAGCGGCCGATAATTTCCGCACCTATGGTCTCAGTCGATTGCAACACAACACGCTCTACCACATCGCCATTGGGACCATTTTCGAAATCGACTGAACGGCGGTTTTTAAGTTCCGCGGTAAAAATTGAGGCGTCGATATACAAGTCTTTCGGGAAGTATTTCAAACCGATGGCGGCAAGGCGGATATCTTCACCTTCGTAGCTTTGCGGGTCGCCGTTTTGGTCAAATCGCACACTGCGAATTTGCGGGAAGAAATAACCCGATGACGCATTGGCATAGAAGTTTAAGTCGTGCTCATCCATTTTGTATAAAAGTGCACCTGATACAGCCACTTCGGTCGTGCCTACTTCACCGTAGGTAAAACGCCCATTGCCCGTGCGGTTGACTTGTAGATTCGGCGCCAAGCTTGGGTCGTTGTTAACCGTCACCCATCCGTTGCCCTCTGATTTGATCGACCCTTCCGCTCGTTCAACACGGACACCTAAGTCGATGGCCCAGCGCTCGTTTTCCATTTGGTCGGTAATATAAAGTGCAGTGCGGTCAGATCCTAGGTCGCGATTCGTGTAAGAAGTACCCGGTCCCGTAATACCGTTTTGTGAGTAATGCACGACATTGCCTTGGGCATCAGTGAATGACAAGTCCACCAGTCGGGCATCACCACCGTTACTGAAGTCAGCAAGATAGGAAGTGATGATGTTGAAGTCTTTTTGCGAAGAGCGCATTAAGAAAGTACCGACATTTAAGGTGTGTTCAAAGCCACCAATGTCATCGAAACGACCGGTTAAGTTAAACTCGGTACTGAAGAAGTTACCGTCACGGGTGCGATCGAGTAGACGGTTGCCGAACAGTAGATAGTCGTCAGGGACGGCTTGCCCTGTTTCAGTCCATGTATAGTTAGGCGTACCGTAAAGGTCAGTAAGTGATTGTCCATTGAAGCCTCGGGCTGCATTGGCTGCATACCCATCTAGCGGCTCTGGCGAGTTAGCCACGCCATCACCGTCTAAGAACAAGTTGAATTGGTGATTGTAGTCGGCGGCTTTTGCTTTACCACTGATACTCCAGGTATCACTCAGTTCTTTTTGAAAGTCGATAGCCAGTGAGCCACCCGCGGTAGATACACCGTCGCGGATAGGAGATTCATATTCGCCATCTGCAGTTTGATAACGCAAGTCGGCTGCTGCGACGGTTTGGGTGACGTAGACGGTTTCGCCATTGTTACCTGTTAAACGGTCGCGAGAGCCGCCACTGAGTGGCAGTGGCAAGAAAAACTGCACTTGATCGTCAATCATCTGCCCGTAGACGGTGATGTGTCCGTCGTCCAATAGCTTTTTGATGTTGCCTCGTACTTGATACCCCTTGGTATCAAGACCAGTATCTAACGGACCCTCATCATGACGGTAGTAACCAGAAAACGCGTAGTAAAGCTCATCATCGGTGGACAGAGGCCCACTGGTGAAAAAGTCGGTGCGCAGACGGCCTTCTTCCGCGACTTCAACCTGTAGGGTACTTTCAGCTTCATCAGAGCCAGTTTTAGAAATGTAGTTAATAATCCCTGCCACTGAACCTGGACCAAACAAGTTTGATGCTCCGCCACCGACGAATTCAACCCGCTCGATACCAATATCAGGACGGTAATAAACGTCTTGTGAAGACGATGTCATGCCCGACTGAAATGCAGGTGTACCGTCGTAATTTAAAGGGGTGAATTGAAATTGTCCACCAGATGGAAGACCACGTACGAATGCGTTTGTTGCGACTTCACCGCCGCCACCTTCAACCTTGATCCCGGGCACCGTTAACAAGATGTTGGCTTGGCTGGAAAAACCTCGACGGGCAATTGCCTCTTCAGGGATGAGTGTTGTTTTGGCTGGTGTATCAGCTTCTAGACGGGCAACACTTGTGCCGGTGACAATTATTTGTTCGAAATCCTTGTCTTGTTCTTCAGCTTCTTGCGCCATTACGGGAAGAGTAGTGGCAAGTGCGACTGTAACTGCAGCGGTAAGTTTGTTTATTCTCATTGTACGTCTCTTATGCTCTTAGCTTTATGGTGACTCGATATTTTCAAGGCACTTTGCCTTGGTTAAATCAATGGCTTGCTACACCAGGCTGTAGTGAAGCAACACCGCAGTTATAAATTACCTACAAAAATTTTACAACCCATTTCGGGTTTTAATTAACCGATTAAGTTATGGGGTCATCTCGCTTATTTAACTATTATTTTTCACATTGTGTTGTTTTTAATGGTTTTTATTGTTTTCGGCGACAGGTTCTAATTTGATGGTCTGATCTGAATTTATTGTGTACCAGTGATGGTAGCTATGCTCAAAATTCTAAGGTAGAGGTAGAGCTGAAAATTAACATTTCTTAAATTTTATTTAGAGTTCTGTTTTAATGGCCTCTGGTGTCTATCTTGGATGCATTATCTGGTCTGATTTCAACAATTATTTTACAAAAAATCCAAATTGTCTCAATCTCCTCTTGATATTAACACCCATATTGAGTATTAATGTTTCGCGTTGAATCTAGTCGCTTGGGAGTTACCGCTATTAACAGTTCATTTTTACCCGATTTTCTGCACCGCCATCAATTACCTGCTAACTATATTGAAACGGTGCAGCGTTGGTTTATTCCGTTAACTGAAGAATTGAGCTTAAAACAAAAAGTGCTAAATCGAACCTTGATGGTGGGTGTAAATGGTTGTCAAGGCTCTGGAAAATCAACTTTGGTTGACTTTGTTGCCGAATATCTAAGCAGGCAAGAAGGACTGTCTGTGGCGGTTTTATCTTTGGATGACTTTTACTATTCCACAGAAAAGCGTAATCAGTTAGCCGACAGTATTCATCCTTTGCTTCGGACACGGGGCGTGCCTGGCACTCACGATGTTAACTTAATCGAATTAGTTTTATCCCAGCTTACCAAAGCATCAGGTGAAGTGAAACTCCCTCGTTTTAACAAAGCCATTGACAATCCTGCCCCCGAATCTAAGTGGCCTGTGGTTAACACACCAGTAGATATTGTGTTGTTTGAAGGGTGGAGTTGGGGAGTCAACGCGCAAGATGATAGCGATCTGAGCGAGCCACAAAATGGCCTAGAACGCGAACAAGATCAAAAGGGACGCTGGCGTCGCTATGTGAATGAACAAATTGGCCGATACTACGAGCCACTCTATGCCCAAATGGACCATTGGGTGATGTTAAAAGCGCCTTCTTTCGACCAAGTGTTTCAGTGGCGACTAGAACAAGAGCAAAAGCTGTCTCGAAAAAGTTCGGGAAGAGACAGCTCGGGTGTGATGGATGAAGCTCAAGTGGCTAATTTTGTTCAGTTCTTCGAGCGGTTAACCCAACACGCACTTCGTGATTTGCCTGCGCGATGTGATCAGGTATTTAGTCTCGATGAGACTAGAGCCATAGTTTCGGGCAAGTCATTGCCCAGTGAAAATTAATAAAATAATCAATAATTACGGTGAAGTCAGTTATGTACAAGTCTGTTGAGCAAGTCCATCAAAAACTCCAACATCAATTGTCCTTTATTTACGATGGCGTTGAGACAACAAAAACCTTGCCCCATGTGGCCGATGAGCTCATCGCAATCATGCGTATTGATCAAGAATTTAAAATGCCCGAGCCCTTTCAGAACAATTGGACCGAGCAGGATGTCATCGCGATCACCTATGGCGACAGTATTGTTAAAGACGGTGAAACGCCACTTGCAACCCTGGATAATTTTCTCGATGAACGTTTCGAAGAAACGATAACAGGCGTACATATTCTGCCATTTTTCCCATATAGCTCTGACGACGGTTTTTCTGTGATTGATTATTCTTCTGTGAACGAGTCACTGGGCAACTGGGAACATATCAGTTCGATAGCATCGAAGCGCAAACTCATGTCAGATTTAGTGATCAATCACTGCTCTAGCCGCAGTTTGTGGTTTCAAAATTTTATCAAAGGTGAGGGTACGGGAGCGGACTTTTTCTTTACCGAATCCCCCGACACTGATTTGTCTGCAGTGGTACGCCCCCGGATATCTAGCTTGTTACGTGAAACCACCACTAGCAAAGGGCTTGAGCACGTTTGGTGTACTTTTAGTCACGATCAAGTCGACTTTGATTTTCGCAACCCAGAAGTGTTGATTGCCTTTGCTAAAATTATTCGCCAGTATTTGGACGCAGGTGTGCGCATTTTTCGTTTTGACGCTGTGGCATTTATTTGGAAAATCGCTGGGACTAGCAGTATTAACCTACCGCAAACCCATGAAATCATTCGCTTGTTGCGCACTATGATTGAACATGTCTACCCCGACGCAGTGATCATTACCGAAACCAATATCCCTAATACCCAAAATCTTACCTATTTTGGCAACGCAAACGAAGCCCATTGTATCTATAACTTCTCGTTACCACCCTTGTTAGTTAATACCTTGATAACCGGGAATTGTTTGTACTTGAAGCGTTGGCTGATGAGTATGCCACCGGCGCAAAACGGGACGACTTATTTTAACTTTATCGCCTCTCATGACGGTATAGGTTTGCGCCCTGTTGAAGGTTTGCTTAGCGATGAGGAAGTGGATACTTTGACCACGACTATGGCTAATTTTGGCGGCAAAATTTCCTGGCGCAATACCGAAAATGGCGGCAAGAAAGCCTATGAAATGAATATTTCTCTGTATAACGCGCTGCAAGGAACGACAGATGGTGCTGATGAGTGGAATTTCCAACGTTTCATATGTGCCCACGCTGTAATGTTAGGTATGGAAGGAATCCCCGGTATTTACATTCACAGTCTACTGGCCACGCAGAACGATTATGAAAAATTGAAAAATACTCAACACAATCGCTCGATTAATCGCCACCGCTGGGATTACGACGCGCTGTGCGCTCAGCTTGACGATGATGCTTCTCATCACAGTCAAGTTCACAATGCAATGAAACAGTTGATTCGGATACGCAAAGAGCAACCCGCTTTCCACCCTAATGCAACGCAGTTTATTTTGCACTTGGGGCTACAGTTGTTTGGCTATTGGCGTCAAAGCTTGGATCGCAAACAGTCGATTTTTTGCGTTTACAATATTTCTAATCAGCCACAAACCTTACCACTGAGCGAGCTTAACCTAGCGTTGACGGATCAATGGACGGATTTATTGTCAGGTGAAACAGTATCGGATTTACATCAGGACATCGAGTTGTCGCCGTATCAGTCAGTATGGTTGACCAATACTAAGTAATAAAATGCCGGAAGGGGATTGCTGCAGCACCGATTGCGACAGGATCACCTTCCGCTTTTGCGCTTATCATCACCGGTAATGCGCGGGGAGATTTACGTCGATTTTGGGCGTAAATATATGATACTTCCAACAGCTTATTAGTTAACTCTTCAGTAATTCGACCACCGATAATGATGGCTTGAGTATCCAACAAGGCTGCACAAGAAGACATCACCAAGGTGAGTGAATTTTTGCAATAATGTACCCATTCGTCCACGCCTGGCTGATCTAAGTCGAGTTTGTCGAGCATTTCTATGACCGACTCGTAGGGCTGGTTATTGCGATCTAGTATGGTTTTTAGTAGGTTCAAGTTAGGGTGAGGGTAAATACCTGGGGGCAACAGTTCTGCCAGTTCGCCCGCATTGCCATTGGCACCCCTCAACACTTCTCGGTTTGCCACAATACCACCACCGAATAGGGTGGCAATATACACATAAGCAAAGTCTGTGTATTGGCGTCCAGCTCCGGCTACTCCTTCACCGCCGGCAGCGGCCGTGGCGTCATTTTCTACCCATACTGGTACCTTAAATGTGTCTTCGAACAAAGCGATAATGTCCACATTCATCCAAGACTCGATAAAGTAGGGATAGTTCATTTGAGTTTCGTCATTGACAAAGTAGCCAGCGATTCCCACCCCACAACCCAATATTTTGGATAAGTCCAGATCGGTTTCTTGCTCCATTTGCGCATAGAAAACCTTGAATGTGTCCATGACGGTATCGACATCTAGGTAACTTGGGCGCACTGTGTAGGAATGGCGAGTTTTCCCTTCGAGATCGATAAGCGTCATAGTGAGGAACTCGGGAGTGATGGAAAACCCAAGTCCGTAAGCGAAGTCTGGATTGATAAAAAGGTCGATACCAGGTTTGCCTCGGCCTCCGGTAGGGGCGCGCTCTTGTGTGTTGAGCACACCTTGCTCGGCTAACTCTTTGATGATTCTTGAGGCTGATTGCTGTGCTATTTGCGTCTGGTCAACAATTTCCCGTTGGGATATTCCCGGTTGCCAAAATACCTTACTGGTGATTTGACGGGCAGACGCACTGAATAGGTCTTGATTTCGGGTAAGTGGAAAGTGTTCAGACAATAGCTCAAACGAATTAGACGATAATATAACTGAGTTCCTTCAGGTATTGGCCAGCCTACGTTTAAGGGACTACACATCCGTGCTGGCTCACTTTCAGTGATGTACAACTTGATGACTGCTATACCAAATATACTTTACTGGCGGCTATGATGAAAGGCTTATCTAGTGGATTCATCCAGCACGGAAAAACTGGCTGGAGAGTTGGCTCGTCATAGGACTGTGTTCAGCCAATGTTTTTATAATAATCGGATATTTGTGCTAACCAACCTGAAGCCAATCTCTTTTTGTAAACCAGTTCATTTTTTCCTGATTTAGGTAAGCATAATCGGCTACATCAATCGCGATTAAATTATGACCTTTTGCAACAAACTCAGGAACGTAAGCAAGTGCAATTCCGTGATTAACGAGTGACATTAGCACGCTAAAATCGTTGCACCTGTGAGTGATCCGTCTACGGGCTTTGTCGTGTAGCCTGCAAATCGGCTTGAACCTGAATAGCCTCTTCCGCCTGCACCGTAGTGGCAATTCTTGACGATAGCACTTAGCTGTTCCGCCGTTTTTACATGTGGCACAACTACATAGTCTGCGCCCATATCCAGCACATTTAGCAGTGTTTCTGGGGCATCGTTTGGTGTTCTTACTAGAACAGGCATACCCCCTGCCCTTGCCGCAAGAATGCAGGTGTCTAAATCCTGTCTTGAAAATGGTGCATGCTCAGCATCTAAATACAGAACGTCCGTGCTAGCGTGCACCAATACTTCAATTACATTGTAATGGGGCGTTTTTATGAAAGTACCCGTAAGACTTTGCTTGTTTTTAAGCGCTTGTTTAAGCATGTGCAGCACCTCCGAAAAAGTCATACAAATGCAGGTTCACTTGTGCGCTTTGCTCAAGCATTGCAGAATGCCCCGAGTCTTCAACCATAACCAATTTGCTACTTGCCGCCAGGTTATGCTTTCTTTGCTGTTCTGATGGCGGGCAAAGCACATCGTTGCAACCGCCAATTATCAGCATTGGATGTGCGCAATTAGCTAACAGTTAGCTAGCATCCCGGCGCGTTGCAAGAATTTCGAGCTGGGCTTTATAACGCTCAATTCCCGTATCCTGCGCCATCTGAGCAATTAATTTCATTAATGCTTCATTGGGCTTATGTAGATATACATTGCTAAACTGCTCGCGAATAAGCATGTCTAGAGCATGCGAAACAGCATAGTTCAAATGCTCGCTCCAGACTGATCACCCTTGGGATTTATCTGCGTGTGCATTGCTGTCTAGCAACGCTATTTTTTCAATTTGCTCGGGAACGTGCGCTAAAAGTTCAAACGCCATCATACCGCCCATTGAAAAGGCGCAAATGCTGAATGGCTCGCCTTCATCAAAAAGACGTAACGCGTGACTCGCAACATCGCTCAGGTTGTCATGCTGGTCATACTCTAAGGTAATGCACTGACTGACCTCCATTGATTAAGGCCGTTATTTGGTTGGTAAAAACGTTTCCGTTACAAAAAATTTCCGGATGTGTATGACAGAACCCTGCAATGATGTTGTCTGGGTAAAAATAACCAGTTATCCAACCCCATCCGCCTCGACCATTATCTGGACTTAACTGAAGCATTCCATAAGGTATTGTTGCACCGCGAAATGTTTTACCTTTACCATCAGTTCCGATGAACGGGTCAACGTAACTAAGCACGTCTTCCTTAAGTGCGTCTTTTTTGTGTCTTTGGGATATAACTTTGTTTACACGAAAAAAGAGCGACTACTAGCGCTAGTAATACAGTATATTTCATGAACTCGTCCTTTAAATAAAAAGCCGCACTCTCGGCTGTATGTCCTTGTTATGCGCTGTGTCTTAAAGTCCGTAACACTTCAAAGCAAGCGCCTAATGTGTGATAGTCACATTTCGCTCCAGCCGCACTTTTCTCGTTGTTATAAGCATTATTTTGTTGATCTAGTAATCTGTACCAAGCGCCGTACTTGTGATCGACCATATGTTCCCAGCTGTAATTCCATAGATTGTTGTAGCATTCCAGATAGCGCGCTTCGTTAGTCACGTGATAGAGCATGGCTGCCGCAGCAAAACTCTCTGCTTGTACCCAAAAGTACTTGTCGGTATCACACCAATTACCATTGGGGGCAAAACCATATATCAAGCCGCCATTCTCCTTGTCCCATGCAATGTCATAAGCGCGATCAAACAGAGTTTGAGCAGCGTCGACCTGCCATGATTCAGGTCGGCAACGGTGTAAAGTGAGTAATAGTTTTGTCCACTCAGTTTGGTGGCCCGGTTGGAATCCCCATGGACGATACAGATTTTTAGGATCGTCTTTGTTGTATTCCCAGTCAGGTTGGAAATTTGGGGTGTAGTGTTCCCAAATCAGACCGTCGGTGAGGGCCGCTTGGCGTTGTGCGATGTTGCTGGCAATCTTTGATGCACGGTCTAAAAACAGCACGTCTTTTGTTGCGTCATAAGCCGCAAGCATTGCTTCACATAAGTGCATGTTTGAATTTTGGCCTCTATATTCACTTAATTCTCCGCTTGGGCTAATTTCGTCAGCATATAAGCCATATTCAGCTTGCCAAAAACGCTCCTCTAACAGGTTGTAAGTGCGAATTAAGGCTTTTTTATCTTCTATTATTTTCGCCTTAAAAAGGGCCGAGTAAGCGAGTAGAACGAACGCGTAGCCGTATGCTTGCTGCGTCATATCAAGCGGCTGATGGTTATTAAGCGTCCAGGCATAGGTTTGGGATTCAGCTTGCCAATGGGTTTTCTCTAAGTAGTCAAGACCATGTTTAGCAATGCGGCGATAGTCTTCGTTGTTAAAAACAATCGAGGCTGTTGCGTAATTGACGATGATACGTGTACTGCTCACAAGTTGTTTTAAATGAGTATTAAAAAGTGAACCATCGTCCAAATAATTTTGATGATAACCGCCTGTATCATCTACAACACGGTGTGTGTAAAAATCGAGAATTGATTTACAGTGTGATAATAGAAAAGTCTGATCAAAAAAGCGCATAGCACTACCTCTAAAATTGAAAAATGTGATGCATCGTGAATAGTTAAGAAAAGCGTTGGCTGTTAACCGCGTACCAAGCGATGTAAATGTACGCACATACTGGAACAAAATAACTAAGTTGAACTGATGTCATATCTGCTACCATGCCTTGAATCATAGGTAATAAGGCGCTACCCACAATAGCTTGGCATAGAAGTCCAGAGCCTCGGCTGGTGAGCTCTCCAAGACCTCGAATAGCCAGCGAAAAAATGGTAGGGAACATGATAGAGTTGAAAAAGCCAACCGCTATCACAGACCACCATAGCGATTAAAACTGACGTTTGAGTGGTAGTGATTAACAAAATGATTGCCATTAAAGCGTTGCCGGTTAGTACATAAGCTGGTTTAACAATTCTGGTTAATACAGCACCAACGAGTATAAGGCGAATTAACGGTATTTGCTATCCCTTGTCGCAGCTGGATTTAAGGGGCGTTTCATGTGACGCAAATTGAAGCCTTGTAATAAAAAGGTGAACTAAATATTCTCCATATGGTAAAAGGGGCTGACTATTAGTGCTGAAATTTTATTGTGAAAGAGGATGCCACAACAAGTTAATATTCAAGCTATATTGACTCAACAAGTGGTGGTGCTCTGCACGGACTGGCAGTAAGCGGTGAGTCTTTTTTATTCAAATGCATAAGTATCTTTTGGATGGTTGCAGCATCTGTAATACAGGCGATTATTGTAATATTCGTCTTTGTACAAGCTTCGCAAATGGTGATGTCAGTGTTGAATACTCGCTTTAATCCCTGCGCCCAACTCATGCTACGAGCACGGTATGGCTTATTTGAGTCTTTCAGGCGCTCAGCTATGCGAGGGCTGTTCTTACCGCGTTTGGAAACGGTAACTCGTGCTCTTACATTACTGTTAGGAGCAAACACACCATAAAAACGGGTAAGGTTGAGCCTGGGCGGTGGTACCAATACGGCCAACATACTGATGAAGTCAAGTGGTGGAAAAAAACATGTGTAGTTCGGTCTGTATAGGGCGTCTTAAGTTCATTTCTGACGTTGCAAGTGGAGGTGAGGCTTAAACGTTTTTCACCCACCGCTGGTCTTGCGATATAGCGACACGATCTTTCTAGTTTGTCTGATTGAGCTGCAAAAATTCCTGCATGTAGGCTAAATCCAGCTATTTTTTGCTAGTTGGCCATAGTTTTCCAAATCTTTGAATGGCAATGTTCGCAAGCTGAATATTTTTTTACCTGCATCTGCGCCTACCGCTATCCTATAGCTGACCGATGCTGCTGGAAGTGGTAGTAAGCTACCTTCATCATCTATCGGCAAGTCTAGATAGGTATTGTCTGGGTCATGTTGGATCAGCGCTGCTTTTTCTAGATATTGTACGATGCGAGTGTGCAGTTGGTTTAGCTGATAGTCTACTGTCCTTTTAGGTGGAAAAATTCGTTATCCCAAGGTCCGCTTTACGTACTTTTCGGACAAGTTGAAACGTAGAATAATGACAAAACTGATAAAACCCGTCTTAGGCTGTAAAGTGCAAATTAATCATCATGTTTCGCTTTATTTATTATAAATAGAGAACCTGCGACCAATATCAACATGGGTAGTAAAAACCACAATTCCTGCATAATAAACTCCTTGTTGAGAACTTCTCTAAGCATAGCTTAAAAAATTAACCGCAATCAAATTTTGATGCCAGTAATTACCTCTTAAAACCAGTAGCGGCCTGGCAGTATAAATAAACGATACGAGCTTTATAATACTACGTTCAGCCACGCCAATGGTTGAAAATCTCCACCTTGGTGCTACTCTGCGTGCTTTCGCAGAGGTGGTTTGCAAAAACAAGCATGGTCGGTCTTTACCTTTCTCAGGTATTCTTACCCTAATAGCGCCGTTCTATTTGTGTTAAGTTGCACAGCGACGAAAAAGGGGGCCAGCAGCGCTCCAAAAAATTAAAGATGTCAGAGTGAATATGTCCGCTAATAATACGCAGTTAAAAAAAGAATATTTAGTTGTTGCTCAAAACGCATCAGGCCGTAACTTAAACGTGCCTGTGTATACCTTTTCAGGCAGCAAACCTGGGCCCACTGTTTACATTCAGTCTTCTATTCACGGCGCTGAAGTGCAGGGTAACGTGGTAATTTATCATCTGATTAAGGAACTAAAAAATACCGATATCAGAGGAAAAATTATCTTAGTCCCTAACTGTAACCCTGTAGGCACTAACATTAAGTCGGGCGAATACACATTGGGTCGTTTTGACCCCGTTAATGGTACTAATTGGAATCGTGGCTATTTTTACGACCAAGCTGCGGTAGAACAATTTGCCAAAACCGTGACACCTGAAGAGCCTGTTGATGTGATTAAACATCGCTTTCGCGCTCACTTGTTAGCATCAATTGGGAAGAAGCTTGCAGAGCCATGGGGACTTGGGCTAGCTCAACAACTAAACTTAAAGCTGCAGCAACTTGCGGTAAATGCAGACTTCGTACTCGATTTACATAACGGGCCTGTGTCAACGCGGCATATCTATATTCCTGAATACGCAAAAGACAGTGCGTTGCTCTTCAATATTCCCCACAATATTTTTATACCAAATGTATTTGCCGGTGCACTTGATGAAGCGACGTTTTGCCCTTGGTGGACATTACAAGACTCTATTAGGCAAAACCTAGGGCGAAACATACAGTGTAACGTAGAAGCATTTACTCTTGAGATGGGAAGCCAAGAAGTGATTAACTTTGGCGAGGGCAGTGTGGATGCCCACAGTATATTGAGTTACCTCAACGGCAAAGGCGTATTGGTGAATAGTGATTTTACACCCGCTGAAATGACGAGATTAGGTGTGTATCTGCAAGATTACAAAACCTTATATTCTGATTTTGGCGGCATGGTGGAGTACATTGCCAAGCCTGGGCAAAAAGTGCAAAAAGGTGAGCCGTTAGCACAAATACTCGACATTGATGAATTGGACAATAGCCAAGGCAGCAGGATGTTGCACGCTCCGTGCGATCTTATCCCTATGTTGAATTTTCCTTCAGCCTCAGTATTAAGCGGTACCCAGCTGTTCAAATGTTTCACTAACTACTTTGAGTTGTAAGCTCTTGTTAGCAACTACTACTGTAAGTTCATGCTGATAGCTCAATCTATAGGAGCTGCGCGGTTTGTAACACACCACCAATTTATATTGGTGGTTTTGCTTGCTCATTAACGCGGTTGCGTATTTGATTTAGCCCCCACTGCTTTGGCGTTACGCCGTAAAGACGTTTGAAGTCTCTGCTAAATTGTGACGAGCTAACATACCCTACGTCCTCAGCCGCGACGCTTACGTTTGTGCCCTCAGCTATTCTCATTGCCGCATTGTTCAATCTCATGGATTTTATAAACTGAATTGGAGATAGGTTAGTTGCCTGCTTAAATTTGCGATGAAAAACCGCTCTGCTCATGCCCACATGACAGGCGAGGTCGTCGATAGTAACGGTATGCTGTAAATTTGATGATAAAAAGTCGATGGCACGAGGTATGGCGTTTCCAACCCCAAATGCCCGTCTAGCCGATCCACCTGCTTCACCTTTTAATATGGCGTAATACAGCTCTCTTAAACGGCCCTTGCCCAATATATTTATATCTTCCGGTTTATCGTCTAACGCTAATAATCGGATGAGTGCGTTGGTAAAGTCTTCATCCCACGCTGCGATGGAAAGCCCTTGGGCATGGCTATTTTCGTTTGTTTTATGTCGAGCTGTAGATGTACTTTCCATTTCAATGGCAAGCTCTGTCATCATTCGAGTATCTAACGTGATATAGACACCAATGAGCGGATTGTCAGGTGACGCGCTTGGGGTTCCTGCTTCAACAGGAAGCGGTACGGTGCAACTTATGTAGGCATTGCTATCATAAAAATGCTTTTTGCCATCTATTATAGCTTCTTTATCTCCACTCACAATTGCTGTTATCGACGGTTCATAAACCGCAGGCGCACAGCGAACAGACTCTGCTATCTTAAACAATTTCACGCCGTGAATACCCGTATCTATCAGGCCGTTTTCATTCGCTTTGCTATTTATGATTTGTTTAATTAAGACTTTGCTCATATTTAAAAACTTATTCTTACTTATTTATGGAAGTACTGGTCAATCTGTAAAGAGTAGGCTGAATTAATTTATGTTGATACAAATAGGCAGTTTTTAAAGAGAATTTCGCCTGTTTATCAATGTGCATAGTCATTATAGTGTCACTTATTCTATTTGGTGTCTATGGCGTTTGTTTATCGTTAAGGCACACCAAAGATTTAATGTGATAAAACTTTTTTAAACAAAGGTAAGCGATGACTTCAGATACACAGTTTGGTAAACAAGGGTGGACCCCAAAGCGCCTGAGCTCACTTGAAGGTAGAACCTATATCATTACAGGTGCTAATACAGGGGCTGGGTTTCAGGCTACTCGTATACTGCTCTCAAAAGGCGCTAGGGTGGTGATGCTAAACCGAAATGCACAAAAATCTAGTGCTGCAGTCGCAAAATTAAAAAGTGAATTTGGTAACAGTGCAGATGTTGATTTTGTGTGCATGGATTTGGCCGATATGGCGTCCATAAGGCGGGCATCTGAAGACGTACTTAAATTAGTTACGAAGATAGATGCGCTAATTTGTAATGGTGCTATCGCGCAGGTAGCTACACAGCAATTGACTGCTGATGGTTTTGAAAGTCAGCTAGGAGTAAACCATTACGGCCATTTTTTACTGTGCGGTTTACTGTTCAATAGGATTGATGCCTCGCACGGACGGATAGTTGTGGTATCGAGCGAAGGCCATAAGATGGGTTTACGAACTATTCAGTTTGACGATATGAATTGGGATAAAAACTACCACCCCAACAAGGTGTACAGTCAAAGTAAACTTGCGCAAATGATGTTTGCATACCAACTGCAAAGCAAAGTTCAAGCTGCGGGGAAAAATGTAAAGGTGTATGTGTGTCACCCCGGTGCTTCAAACACCTCGTTAATACGAGAAAGTGCAAACAAGATAACCCGAATGTCTTGGGCCATCATGGTTAAGCTAGGTTTAGCGCAAAGCGCAGAAAAAGGCGCATACCCCGAGGTAATGTGCGCAACGGAAGAAAACCTTAAAGAGCGAGCATATTATGGCCCTACAGGTTTTATGAATTTTGGTGGGCCGGTGGGCGAGGGTAAGCTGGAGCCATTCGTTCTAGATAAACATGTAATGACTAAGCTTTGGATGCTGTCGGAGCACGAAACTTCTATGCATTGGACGATTTAGTCAGCATTGCTTGTCAGGGCTCATAGTAATAAAGACATTGAGCCTGTAAAGCTTGTAAAGCGACTAGATGCTCTCAGAGTGTCTGGCAACGAGCGAGAGTTGGTAAATGCTGTTTATTACAAGTCGTCGGCTGTATCTGAGCGAGTGACTGCGTTAATCAACTTTATTAAGCCTAGAGTAACACTGTAGGTAGATGCCACGACATTTTGTTTACTTGTCAATTTTCGGCAACATAAAGCATTTATAAATACGTATCAGAGTTTAAAAGTGAAACGTGTTTATGAAAGTTCAGACAGTCAAAAACGTAAAAAGCGACAGCAAATTTTTGTTTATTGCCAGAGGCAGCTCTCACATAAAATACTTTAAAGCATTTGCTTCGCGCAGCAGTTTAAATGTTGACGTGATAAAGATAAATAAACATCTTTTTTTGCCGTCTCATTTAAAGCATTTAAAGCTAGTGAAACAAACCGACATCAATGCGCTTTTACATTTCTATCTTGCCAAAAAAGCGGCATCACACACCACTGTATCAAAGTCTTTTTTATGGGCAATCTATCGATTTGTGATGCGCGTTATCATCATGCTGGATATAGCAAAGAGTATCGACTTAATCGTTAAGTCAAATGCGGATGTAGTCGGCGTTTGGAACGGTCAAAAGCTGCCCAGTTCGTCAATTGCAGAAGCTGCGAAAGTATTGGGAAAGGAGGTAGTTTATTTTGAAAACGGTTTATTGCCCAATTCAACAACCTGCGACTGGTCTGGTGTAAATTGCAAAAATTCTCTTCCTAAAGAGGGTGAATTTTACCGCCAATTCAATAGTGCAAAATCACTTCCTCGCACCTTGGTGCCAAGATCTCCTGTGGCAGAAAAACAAAAGGGAGTAGATGCAGAGTCGTTGCCTGAGCAGTTTATTTTCGTGCCTTTTCAGATTGAAACTGACAGTCAAATTATTTCAAATTCGCCGTGGATAAAATGCATGGGGCAACTATACCAGCACCTTGCAAACGTCATTGATAAAACAGATAACCCTCATTTACATATTGTTATTAAAGAGCATCCTTCCGAGTCAAAGCGACACGATGAATTGCATAATCGCCATCCTCGAATTGTGTTTGCTAATCAGTGCGAGACACAGCAGTTAATCGAGCGTTCTCAAGCCGTGCTAACAATAAACTCAACCGTGGGTATTGAGTCATTACTATTAGGAAAATCTGTAATGACAATGGGGAAAGCGTGCTACGGCATTCGTGGTGTGTGTGAGTCAATTGAATCTGAAGAAGCACTGCTTGAAAGACTGAATCAACTTGATACCTGCTATGGCGAGCCCGAGATCAAAAATGGTTTTCTACATTTCTTATACGAACACTATGTTATTCCCACCGCCTGGAATAAGTTTGATGATGCTCACGTTGATGCGCTAACCAAGCGTTTAACGCAACAAGATTTGCTTTCAAAAAGCGTGGCAGCACAGCATTGATTTGCACCCCTGTTCTTAAAGATAAATCGTTCTTAAACATTTTATAATTAAAAAGGTTGACCCTCACCTAAGGTAATACTTCAAGTTATTACCTCAGGTAGTACTTCACAGTATTGCTTGAGGAAACTCACGTTATAAAACGACAAGCTCTGGTAATTAGTCATGAAGATAGCAAAAAAAGACAAATACAGTGTTGGGCAGTTGAGTAAGGCAAGCGGAGTACGTGTGCGCACTTTGCACTTTTTTTCAGAAAACTCACTTAAACAAAACGACGAAGAGTTTATTAAGTTGCAGTAAGCTCGCGCATTTTAATGAGTGTTGACAGTTTGAGTTTTAGAAGCTTAAGCTGGTTCTGGCACTTTACTTTTAGGGCGCAACAGCCCTGTCATTAAACAACTCAATATTCGCTCTTTGAACATTTGTTACTAGGCTAATTGATGAAATAGAGTGATTGTGGCCTAGAGTTAAGTTGACGCTCGCAATGAGTGAATCTCCGCAGAATACCTTGCTTTTGAACGACGGCTCAAAACAAAGAACGGTCGTTCGGGTATTTAATATGGCAACAACTCATTTCATAGCTTTTAAAGCCTATCAAGGAAAAGTAAAACCAGAACCAAAATATAGCTGTACTGCGAGACTATATCGTTACGTATTCTTATGCTTATAAAAACGGTAGGATTTTTCTAATCTCACTTTCTTTAAGGCCATGCTGAAAAGTTTTGTCGATGTTACCGAGAAGCTGTTTTTACAAACGAGAGTGCCATTTTTTTTTGAGGTTGCTCGTAGTGACCTCCTTCTACAACTCTCTCAGTAGTATTTACAACGTAATTGCGTACTTTCCTCGATATTCCAGAGCTTGAACGTTTTATTCTTATCATAGCCTCATATACGCCAAGCTTTGAAATTTCATATTTCGTGTTTGGCGAGATAGGTTTGATCCCTATACCTCTCTCGAATTTTGCTTCTGTATATTTCAAGGAGTTTAGTCCAGACATTGCCGCTGTAATAAGTGCAACTTGATTATGGGCGTCGACATCCGCTCCTTTATTGATTAGAGCATCTACAGTTCGCGCGATATGTTCGCGGTCTTTTTTGTAAAAATATTCGAATGGTAGTGAAAGTGCGGTATGCCCAGCACTCGTTTGTTGATTTGGATCTAAACCAGCCTCTATAAGAGGCGCAATATTATTATACTTACCGAAATAGGCCGCGGTATGAAGTAGTGTCCAATTGCCTATTTGGTTGCTCACATTATTGGTGTACCCCTGATAATAGCTAATCAGTGAATTATAAGGCCATCCACTAGCTGCCTCAGGGTTGGGATGACCTTGCACTCTCATCTGTATTCCGGAGGGATTTAAGTTTTTAGCATAAGTGGTTTCAGTGGAATCTGTTGCTGTATTGATTGGTATTCCAAATATCTCTGAAACAAGAATGATATTATTTATTTCAATGTCGGAAGCAGAAAGGAGTGAAAAGGTAGTTAATGTCGATGGAGCATACATCAACTCAGCTCCTAAGGTGTCTGTCAGGCCTTGTATGAAACCGATTGAAGCCACAGTCTGCCAGTTCGTATGTTTTTCTAGCGGGTCATAGCCGACAGCATGAAATAACGATAAAATTTCTTTGAGGTTATCGCCTCGCAATACTTTTAGAGCTCGAAGAAATGAAGTGGAGTCATTTTGAAACCCTCTGGAACTTAGTGTTTCATGAGGGGTCTTTTCGGTTCTTAACAGCAGTTTCTCTGTGTCTGCCTTTGTCGCTCTCGTCACCATATTTGTATCTTTAACAATTACATGTGTGTCTTTAGCGACTATATTGGTATCTTTTATTACTGCATTCGTGTCTTTAACAACTGTATTCGTATCCTTGACAACCAAATTGGTGTCTTTTACCACACGATTAGTATCTTCAGTAGTTTGTTTAATGTGCCTGACATCTTCATGCATGGCGACAATGGATGCTTTAATTTCTTTGATTTCTGCTAGTGTTTTTAATTGTTTGTCATTAACGCTAGCAATGGCTTTTTGAAGAGAAGTTAAATCACTAATGTATTTAGCGAGTATGCCACCGGAACGGTGCTCAAAATCATCAACGTCTTTGCCCTTTTCAATTTCTTCCGCGATGTCTTCCGACTTAGCAGCAACGACCATCTTCTTGCCGTTAGTCTTCGAATATTCGGATGCCCCAAGAACTATCAAACCTAGTAATAAGGTGGCGATGACTACCCCCATTTCCAATACGGATAGTGCTCTCGTATTTTAGTACCCCAAGCGGACTTATCCGGTCCAAATGAAAACAGTATCGAGAGGCAAATGCAGAAGACCCCTGCCAGGAACCCGATTTTTATTAATGGCATTAAAACGTCTTGAATTATCGCAGCGAGAGATGCCATACCTACAAAAGCTGCGGAAAAAGATTTAAGTGGGCTCGCTTTGCTCATAATATCTATCCCTGATTGTTTTTATTGATTTTTTATGAAGTTATACATGAGTTAGAATAATATCTTCAAACTTTTTTTAGTTTGGGTGTTAAGTTCAATGATTTGGACTACACGCATTGAAGCACCGTTAAAAAGTTAATTTAATCTAGATAGAAAGCATGGCAGTAACCATCAACCGACCACATTGAAGGATCTAATTTTGAAATTAGGCGATGACAATCCGATAGATTAGAGCCAGAACCGCCACTAGTTAAGTAGACACACCACAACCAAAAAATTTGAGTGGACCTGAAATCTATTAATGTCCGCTTTGTCTTAGTTTCAATCGATGGACCCTGCAGCTTCTCAATTAAGAACCAATAAGACAGTTCTTGGCAGGGGCCTGCCCTCATTTTAAAAAGAATAGCGTAATCGAGTATCAGGTCTTATTCTCTTGAGATTCGGCGATGCGATCATTCTTATCCAACTCTGCGTATAACGTTTTTTTGAACAGCTTTTCAAAATATCACTATTGCAACTATCACTGCACTTCGTCTATTTGTGAAAAGAATAACGCATTCAAATTGTCAGTTTGTTCTGCCAAAAGGGCGGTAGAAACAATTTGTTTAGATTAGGAGACAAAGCATTGGCTACATCGTCAGAAAGCTCAATACCACAACAAGAGGAAAATACTCCTTCAGCAATTCAAAGCGTTCTTGAGAGGCGCTTTGAGGCCGCATTAAAAAATGCGTTTATTGGTGATGCCTTGGCTATGCCGGTTCACTGGTATTACAACCCAGGTGATATCTTCAAAGCGTTTAATGGCGGCATTGTAAAGTTTGAAGATGCGCCTTCGTACCATCCCTCGTCAATAATGTCTCTGCACTCTACCAGTGAAGGGGGCAGGGCAAGGGCGTCGCGTCAGGCTAAAAAAGAGATTGTTGGTGACGTGATTTTGAAAGGTAGACGGCAATATTGGACCGGCGTGAATCAACATTACCACCAAGGTATGAAGGCCGGTGAGAATACGTTAAATGCCCATTGCGCCAGAGTAATGTTGAGATGCTTATCAAGGGGCTATCAGCGCGATACGTTTTTAGACGAATATATAAAAATGCTAACCGCTAGCCAGCCGCAACACCCTGACACCTATGCTGAGTCTTATCATCGCGGTTTTTTTGCCAATTTGGAGGCTGGAAAGCCTGCACATAAGTGCGGTGCAGTAACCCATGATACTGCCTCAATAGGTGGGTTTGTCACCATTGCGCCACTTGCCCTTAGCGCAGCGGTACGAGGGGACGAACTAAACGCGACACAAAGAGTATGCAGAGAACACTTAATGCTAACTCACCCTAGTGATGATTTAGCCATGGTGTGCGATTTCTATGTTGAACTATTGTTTCGCCTATTACACCAAGAAGGCGAATCGGCGCAGGAGATACTCGAAGATGTTGCTACGCGGTCAATGGGTTTGTCGTTATCTAAGTTAGTTACGAAGAAGAAAAATGACATGGAAGTGGTGGGGCATACCTATTCTCCAGCATGCTATATCTCAGGTGCGTGGCCGAGTATTCTTTACTTCGCTTATCGCTATAGTGATGACGGCAAAAAAGCACTGCTCGCTAATACTAATGTGGGCGGAGACAATGTGCACAGAGGCTTTGTGCTAGGCAGTATCGTAGGGCTTATCGCTGGCGAGCCAATTGACAGTCTTTACAGTGAACTAAGCGATGCAGAGCAATTGAGTACTGAAATTAGCCATGCGGGCAAGCCCCTTTGATAAATGCGTGTCTATTGAATCAGCTTTTTTGAATGGGCTTTTAAACAGGCTTTTCAATAGATAGTTTCTAATAGAGCAATGCCAATTTCAAGCGCCTTGGGTAGATACTACACTCAGGGCGCCTTTGTTTATGAACCCCATAAGAACAAACTATTCCTTGGCTTTTGCGGTAAGTAAGTTACGCCGAAGTTTAGTGCGAAAAAGCGACAAAATTGTCAGCGTTGACACATTTTGCAACATTTCCAACGGTCTATTGGCAACAAAACGCGATAGTTTACAAAACAACCTTTTTGATATGTTCCATACTAGGTCTTAACGTTTTAGTTAGTGTAAAAATAAATCTAAATAAAGTAGTGCGACAAGCCTACATCATAACGATAAAAAAATAGTCAGACAGGAAACTCTATGAAATTCAATAAAATAAACCAAGCGCTAATGATCGCTTTATTGAGTACGTCAGCAATAAGCCACAATGTATATGCTCAAGACGAAAATAAAGAGTCGATTTCAGAGGCCAAAGAAGAAATCAAAAAAGAAATTAAGGAAGAGATTAAAGACGAGAGCGCTGAAGAACAAACCCTTGCTCAAAGCCTAGAAGATAAAATTGCTTACGATGGCTATCTGCCTGTGTATCAAGACAGCGAAGACGGCACGGCTTTAATGGTTATCGATGAAGCTAAACTGAATAAACCGTTTTTATACTTTGCCAATACTGTTGAAGGTGTGGTGGATGCAGGGCATTTTCGCGGCGGTTTTCGCCAACATCGCCTCATTGAAATGCGTCGTGTTTTTGATCGCATTGAAATTGTGGCAATGACACCTCGCTATTATTTCGACCCTGACAACGCCATAAGCAAAGCCGCCAACGCTAATACCAGCGAGGCTGTGCTGGTTTCCACTAAAATTGTGAATGAGGAAGACGGTCGCATAGCCATAAAGCTAGAAGACGTGGTGAAAAATCAAAAGCTTCACCGCGTAGCGCCAATGCCGTCATCAAGACCAGAAGCAGAGAAGAAACGCTTTAAATTAGGTAAGCTTAGCGATGATAAAACTAAAATTGCTGCTATCGACAACTTCCCTGCAAACACCCACATCGTGGTTGATTACGTTTTTGAAAATGACACCCCAAAGGTACGTGGCGGCAACTATATTACCGACCCTCGCTATACCACAATTAGTTTGCAGCATGCCTTTATTGAACTGCCCGATAATAACTTTGCATCCCGTAGAGACGACCCAAGAATTGGTTATTTTGGTAAACAATTTGACGATTTAACCACTGATCAAACCTTCATCGGTCGCGATGTAATAAACCGCTGGCATTTAGAAAAGAAAGACCCTACAGCGGCATTGTCAGACCCCGTTGAGCCCATAGTTTGGTGGATTGAAAATACAACCCCAGTAGAGTGGCGAGACACTATACGTAATGCAACGTTAAGTTGGAATTCGGCGTTTGAAAAAGCCGGTATTAGCAATGCCATCGAAGTGCGTATTCAGCCCGATGATGCAGATTGGAAAGCCGAAGATGTGCGCTACAACGTGCTGCGCTGGACGTCATCGCCAAGACCCCCATTTGGCGGTTACGGGCCAAGCGTTGCCAACCCGTTAACAGGACAAATTATTGCCTCTGATATTATGCTGGAATACAGCTTTATGAAAGGGCGCTGGATTGCAGGAGAAATGTTTACCGACGGCGCTAGCTCTCTTTCATCGCAAATGCCCTCGTCGTTAGGTGATGATGCCGCGCAATACTGTTCATTAGGTCACGAACTTAATGCTGGACTGCTTTTCGGTGAATATGCGTCACTGGCAAAAGGGATGGGCGATATTGAAAAAGACAAGCTTCTTAGGCAAGCCATGCATTACCTTATTTTGCATGAAGTGGGTCATACCCTAGGGCTTAACCACAACATGAAAGCGTCTCAGTTACACGGTCATGATGAAGCCCATGACGCGTCGGTTACACAAGGTATTTTGGCAGGCTCGGTAATGGATTATCCGGCGGTTAACTTTGCGCCTGATGGCGTTTCGCAAGGCGATTTCTACACAGAAAAGCCCGGGCCTTATGATGATTGGGCAATTGAATACGGTTACTCTACTGCGCTAGCAGACCCAGAAGCCGAAGAGAAACGACTGCAAGCTATTTTGTCACGCAGCGCAGAACCAGAATTGGCGTTCGGTAACGATGCTGATGACATGCGAGCGCCAGGGCGGCATCTCGACCCACGAATTAATATCTTTGATATGTCTGGCGATGCAGTTGAATACGCGCGAGACCGGTTTGGGCTTATTAAGTCAACCGCCACAGAAATTAAAGATAAAACACTCGCTGACAATCGTTCGCACAACGACCTCGCGGTGGGTGTTAACGCCGTATTTGGTGAGTTTGCACGCCAGGCTAGTGTTGTTTCTCGTTATGTAGGCGGTGTCTATGTAGACCGCACGTTTGTGGGGCAAGAAGGGTATGAACAGCCCTTTACGCCAGTACCTAAGGCGTTACAGCAGCGCGCTATGCAAACACTTAACGAGTTTGTGTTTGCGCCTAATGCTATCGAAACCATGGAGCCGCTATTTGCTTACATTCAGCGTCAGCGACGCGGTTTCGACAATATGGGGAAAAACGAAGATCCTAAGCCACACAAAATGCTGTTAGGGGCACAAAAGAATGTGCTTACCCATTTGCTTCACCCTGCTGTTCAAATGCGTATGAGCGATACTGCGCTTTATGGCAACGAGTACAGTCTTGAGCAAATGATGGGAGAGCTCACCAAAGGAATTTTTGAGGCTGATATTAAGCGTGACGTAAATAGCTATCGCCGAAACCTGCAAACGGAATATGTGGAGCAGTTGATTAAAATTAGTGGTTTAGAAAAAGCCAGCAACTATGATCATTTGGCCAAAGCAGCTGCGCTTTATGAGCTGAACAGGATTAGTGATTTAGTCGATAACTCACGGGGTGATAGAGCGAGTAAGGTTCATAAATTCTACCTTACCGACCGTATTGAAAGAGCATTTCATAAAAGTAAGTCTTAGCCTTACCTAAGGTTACCGACGCTTTTAAAATAGTTTTTCAAAAGCCTAGCAAAGCCGGCACTATCATATGTTAGTGCCGGCTTTTTAATATTTTGGGATACAGCAAGCTTGTACACATGCTAGTTAATGAGGTGGTTTAGCTGTTTTGTACTTCACTTTTTTGTGAAACTTCACGATCTTTTTTTCTGAAGATAGTGATGTGCCACCCCCAATGTAGCGAGCCCAACCTAAGAGAAATGGTTGTAATAAGAGAACCTAAAATACACCATATGTAACTTATGTCTTGGCTAAATAAGGCGGCATAGACTAGACCGCCCGCCAAACAGGCTGACGCGTAAGGTTCGTTTCGCATTACCGATGGCACTTCCCGACATATAACATCACGGATCAGGCTGCCAAATATTCCGGTAGTAATACCCATCGTAATGGCAACCACCAGCCCCGAACCGCTAATGAGTGCTTTTTCGATACCCATAATATTAAAGATGGCCATGCCGATAGCATCTACCACCAAAAAATAATAATTGTTGACGGAGGGGAGGTAGCGGATAAGCAAAACCGTAGCAATAATGGCAGCGTAGGTTGAGTATAAATAATCCGGCGTTTCAATCCAAAATATGGGCTTGCTTAGCAAAATATCTCGCAGTGTGCCGCCACCCAGTGCGGTAACGGTGGCAACCACCACAACCCCAAAGCCACTAATATTTTTTTCATAGCCAAGCAGTGCGCCTGCTACTGCAAAAAATGCCACCCCAATTAAGCCAAGCACCAAAAAATATTCTGCTGTCATTTAACATCCTTTTACAAACGCGTTTCAATGAGCAGCTAATGCAATTTTTATGCTCTACTTGGCGAAAGCGGGTACGCAAATGTCACATTCTGTTGTATCGGGTAGCTGCCAGCTTTGCCACTCGTGCTCTAGGGCGTCAAACGTCATTAAGGTGTTTAATGGTATTGTGTCAAATTGCATGAGTACCTGCATAGCAAGTAAAGACTGATAGGTGCCCACAATATTCGCGACGGGTGAAAATATTCCCGACTCTACACAGCTTAAGTCTGGCGCTGTAAATAGCTGGCGTAAACACCCATAGCAGCGACTCTTGCCGGGAATGGCAACAAATAGCTGCCCTTCAAAGCGAATAGCAGCGCCTGATACTAAGGGCGTACCTGCGGCGTAGCAAAGCTTGTTAATAAGGTCTCTAGCTGTGGCGTTGTCGGTACAATCAAGCACCACATCACAGGAGGACACTAGGTTTTTATGTTCTACGCCAAACGCCTCATTAACGGTGTGAATTTCACAGTCGGTATTCATTTGCACAAGCTGCTGTTGCGCGGCGTGTACCTTACTTTTTAAGACATCAACTTCAGAAAAGAGCGTTTGGCGATGAAGGTTGGTTAATTCTACGTTGTCGAAATCAATAAGGGTGAGGGTGCCAACACCACTTGCACAGAGATTCATGGCTGCGGCGTTACCTAGGCCGCCCATACCCACAATTAGCACTTTTGCATTTAGCAGCGCCTCTTGCCCGTCTAAATCCACACTTGGCAGAACAATATGGCGGTTGTAGCGCATAGCTTGTTCGTCAGTCAGGTCTCTGTGTCGTGTTTTACGCATAGGTTAAGTCAACTTAAGTATTGAATTCATGGGGTACACCCTTATAAAGTGTCTACTCACAAAAAATTGTGCTGGTTTCAGGGAAGTTTATACTTTATCAAAGCCAGACACGATGTCGCATAGCAAATTAGGAATTTATATGTCTGCTGTTAGCCAGCCGCTCAATATTGCCGTACTCACTATTTCAGATACCCGTTCTCTTGATAACGACAAGTCTGGAGATTATTTAACTCAGGCATTGACTGATGCAGGGCACAACCTTGCTGCTAGAGAGCTAGTAAAAGACGATATTTACCAGCAAAGAGCCGTTGTGTCCTCTTGGATTGCAGATAGTAACATTCACAGCATACTCATAACTGGCGGTACCGGCTTTACCCACAGAGACTCCACGCCAGAGGCGATTAGCGTATTGTTCGACAAAGAGGTTGATGGTTTTGGAGAGCTATTCCGCCAGTTAAGCTATGAAGAAATTGGCACATCTACTATTCAATCTAGAGCTGTCGCTGGCTTTGCTAACAACACGGTGATTTTTTGTTTGCCAGGCTCTACAGGTGCATGTAGAACTGGGTGGGAGCGAATTATTGCTAGCCAGTTAGATGTGGATTTTAAACCATGTAACTTCGTTAAACACTTGGTGACCCTGTGAATACGGGTACAGCCTTGGGCGGGAAAGCAGCCCTGAGCGGGAAAGCAGCCTTGGGCGGGAAAGCAGCCCTGAGCGGGAAAGCAGCCCTGAGCGGGAAAACAGCCCTGAGCGGGAGAACAGCCTTGAGCAGGAAAACAGCATGAGCGAATCTTCGGGTAAATTCAGCCACATCGATGCCGGTGGTCAGGCAAACATGGTTGATGTAAGTGATAAAAGCGTAACAAAAAGAGAAGCAACTGCAGAGGGCTTTCTCTATGTTAGCGACGGTGTTATCCAGCAAATAAGCGAAGCCAAAATAGCGAAAGGTGATGTATTTGCAGTGGCAAGAATTGCCGGTATTCAAGGCGCGAAACGATGCAGTGATTTGATCCCCCTTTGCCATCCACTGGCATTATCTAAAGTAGACGTGAATTTTGATGTTCAGCCCGAAGAAAAGCGGATACGAGCTACCTGTTACTGCAAGCTAAGCGGTAAAACAGGTGTGGAAATGGAAGCGTTGACCGGCGTGAATGTGGCGCTACTCACCTTGTTCGATATGTGCAAAGCCATCGACCCGACTATGCATATGGAAGGCGTACGCGTTCTTGAAAAGAAAGGCGGAAAAACGGGCCATTGGAATAACAGTGAAGTGAGCAATGAAGTGAGCAATGAATTGAGCAGTGAAGTAAGTCAACAGTGACACATGCCGATAACGTCACAATAGGCGTCAGTAAAGCGCGCATACATTCATTTAGCATAGGAACAGCATGCAGATAACGGTGAAAACATTCGCTCAAACCCGTGAAATTTCGAAAACGCCCACCTTAAGTATCGATATTGTTGTCGATAGCGATACGGAGGCGACAATTGCCCACGTTATAGCGCAGTTAAGAGAGTTAGATAGAAACTGGGCTCTTGCATTAGAAGGCAGCATTTTAACGGCTAAAAACCAGCAGTTGTGTGACAGCAGCACCGTGTTGAGCCCGGGCGATGAAGTTGCTTTTTTTCCTCCTGTTACCGGGGGCTGAAGATGTTTGCCTACATTCAAGAGCAAGACTTCGACCAGGGCGAATTATATGCTCAGTTGCAATCACAGGCTTCTGCTAAAACGATAGGTAATACGGGCGCTATCGTCACATTTACCGGCTTAGTGAGAGACTTTAACAACGCTGGTGATATTGACGGTATTGAGCTAGAGCATTATCCAGGCATGACTGAAAAAGCGCTGTCTACTTTGATAGACAAGGCGATAGAGCGCTTTTCACTTACCAGTGCCGGTGCGGTGCATCGAGTAGGTCGTATTTATAATAACGAGCAAATTGTTTGGGTAGGCTGCGCCGCTGCGCACAGGCAGGCAGCATTTGATGGCGCATGCTTTTTAATGGACATGCTCAAACAATCGGTCCCTTTGTGGAAAAAAGAGTTTAAAGGCGATAATTCAACGTGGGTTGAAGCAAAAGGTTCGGATGACGCTGCTGCGCTAAAGTGGATGTCTGAGCGTTGAGGGCAGTAACGCGTTTACTCACATTATTGGTAACAGCACTTTTGTTACTCTCAAGCTCTGCAATGGCCACCACGAAAAGTGCGCAAAATTTTTCAAATGTTTTTCACCATCATTATGCAAAGTCACCACGGCTTAACATTGCGGTTGCGGCAAATTTCGCGAAGCCTTTAGCGGCAATTGCATCCGATTTCACCGCTACTACCGGCATCGACGTATCCATAACAACGTCATCAAGCGGAACCCTTTACGCGCAAATTTTTCACGGCGCGAGCTTTGACGTTTTTCTCTCTGCAGACACAGCAAGACCCGCCATGTTAGCGAAGAACAACCTTATTCATCCCGATAACGTGACAGCCTTTGCCCGAGGCCGACTGGCCCTAATTACACCCAATGCCAGTACAGAGACGAAAACGGCGCTTGAACGTTTTATCGCAGAAACCAGCGGTAAGTTTGCTATTGCCAACCCTAAACTAGCGCCTTATGGGCTGGCCGCACAGCAGGTTTTACACAACACGTCATTGTGGAATACGTTTAAAGATAGGCTAGTAAAAGGGAAGAATGTGCTGCAAGCGTATCAGTATGTGAGTACAGGCAATGTAAAAGGTGCTTTAGTCGCATACTCTACAGTGCTTGCCGAAGGTGAGGGTAGTAGTGGCAGTCACAGTGAGAATGAGAACCTCGAAGGTGTATCAGCGCCAACATCAGGTACAATTTTCAATAAACCAGCTGGCTTACATCAAACAATGTACTGGTCGCTTATTGATGAAAGCCTACACGCTCCCATAGTGCAATCGTTAGCCATTAACGACAACGATGCCGCTGCCTTAAGCCCAAATGTTTTTGATTCGATAAATAGCGTGGGTGAGGTAGTAAATACTGAAGCGTTAGCCCACATTAAACCGGCGAGTCTTTTTGTGCAGTATTTACTGTCTTCCTCAGTGCAATCATCACTGAGTGATTGGGGGTATGAGGGTGTAATAAGTCATCATCACACTCATGTTCGCGCTACACATCACATAGGCAAAATGGGTGCTGATTCATGGGGTATGTAGATGCCGATATGGTGAATGCTGAAATGTTAAATACTGTCTTACTCACGTTTAAGCTAGCGTTAGTCACCAGTGTCTTATTGTTAATTATAGTTACGCCCCTTGCATGGTTTTTGGCGAACTGGCAACACAAGGCAAAATCATTGGTTCTGTCTGTGTTGGCATTGCCGCTGGTACTGCCACCCACCGTGCTTGGCTTTTACTTGCTCATCGCGTTCTCACCCCAAAGTGCGCTGGGGCAGTGGTGGTTGGCATTAACAGGCAGTACATTGGTATTTAGCTTTCAGGGGCTTGTGCTTGGCTCATTAATATATTCACTGCCTTTCGCCCTTCAGCCTTTATACAGTGGGTTCGTGCAGCTAGATAAACGGTATCTTGAGGTAGCGAGTTCTCTTGGCTTTTCGCGGTTAGAAGGTTTGTATCGTATTGTGCTGCCTCTTTGCAAAGCGCCAATCATAGTGGCATTTGGGCTCAGCTTTGCTCATACCGTAGGTGAATTTGGGGTTGTGCTCATGATTGGAGGCAACATACCGGGTGAAACCCAGGTACTTTCCATTGCGCTTTATGAGCAAGTTGAAGCACTAGAGTATGAGCGTGCTCATGTAATGTCCCTTGGACTACTTGTGTTTTCCTTTATTGTGTTAGCGCTACTCTATCGCTTTAATGGTGGCGCAGACCCTTCAAGTGGTACTAGAAATATAGACCCGGAGCGCAAGCGATGAGTGTGGCGTTTGAGGTATTGCTTCCAAGTAGAATAGAAGGCCGGGTTGAACTGCGTGCTTCCTCGTCATTTATCGGTATCACTGGGCCATCCGGTGCGGGTAAAAGCAGCTTGTTGCGCTGCATAGCAGGTTTTGAAAAAGGCGCATTAACCCAGGCTAATTGGGGCAATATGTCGACAAAAATTGGTATTGTATTCCAACAGCCCTTATTGTTCCCTCATGTGAATGTGGAAGGCAATTTACAGCTTGCCACCCGTCATGCCAGTGAGCATGCTATTTCTATTAATGAAGCGGTAAAAGGGTGTCACTGCGAGCACCTACTGTCAAAACAAATTGCAACCTTGTCTGGCGGTGAAGCCCAGCGGGTGGCTATTGCAAGGGCATTAGTTAACGGGCCTCACATTCTGCTGCTCGACGAATCACTTAGCGCAATTGATGCTGTAACCAGGCGGCACATTTACGCTTTTTTACGCCACTTGTGCGCGGTATCGCAACTTACATGCTTTGTGGTTTCCCATGACATTGATGAGCTTTTGTTACTGAGTGACGAGATGATTTACGTCTGTGCTGGGAAAATAAAAGCAGTAGGTAATGTAGATAGCGTTGTTCCCAATATGTACCAAGGCGGGGCGATACATACTCCCTCAGCCATACTTAACGGCGTTGTTGAATGTATTGCTGAGGCAACGTTGAGCAGCCACGCTGAAGAGAGTACTCACACAAACGCTGAAAAGACTACCCACTTTGAGCAAGAGATGCTTAATGAACACGCCACTGATTTTGGAGAACCAGATCAGAATACGGTGTATCAAGTCATTGTTAGCGGGCAGCGGCTGTACGTCTCCCAAAAGTCGCTCATTGCAGCAAGGTGCAGTATAGCAAGGTCCAGTATAGTAAGGTCAAAAGTCGCAAGCTTCAGTGAGTGTGAACCTAATCAAGCAGATAAAAACGAGATTGATAATTCGCTATCCGCTGGCGGCCAGGTGCGATTAGCGGTAAAAGCAAGTGAAGTCAGTATCGATACAAATACGGCAGCAATGACTGAAAATTCCACATCGAGCATCTTGAATTCGCTTAACTGTGTGATAGGAGATATTACCCATTTCGACAATCATAAGAGCGGTCGAGTGTTGCTTAATCTTCGTATTATCAACCAGAATGACATGAGCGAGAACGAGCAAACAGTACTGTATGCGGTTATCAGTACGCTATCAGCAAGTCGCCTTCAACTCGCTAAAAATATGCTCGTAATTGCGCGCTTCAAATTGCTTTAGAAAAGCGGGTCATGTTTTTAGTCGAGTCTACATAAGCATCGAAGGTTGCACAAATGGCACGAATGAAGATTCTTGCACTTTCTGGCACCACTATCCCTTCATTCATATGCAACACAAGGCCGTCTTTTTGCAACGGGCGCAACGCGTCGAGTTCAGTGGCAAAATAGTCGTCAAAGGCAATGCCGTATTTACCCTCAATAGCGTCTTTTATCAGCGATAGATTGCACATGAGGCTTGATATTACATCTCTTCGAATAAGGTCATCTTCAGAAAGTGATAGCCCCACAACGGCAGCTGGTCTGTGGTTGTTAAGTTGCTCGTAATAGTCTTGTAATTGCTTTGGGTTTTGTGCAAAAGCGTTGCCTACAGTGCTAATAGCAGACACGCCAAAGCCTACTAAATCTGTATCTCCTTTTGTGGTGTAGCCTTGAAAGTTTCGATGCAGTTGGCCTGCGTTTTTTGCCCTAGCGAGTGGGTCAGTTTTTTTAGCGAAATGATCAAGGCCAATCATGTCATAACCAACCTGTTTAAATTCAGTTACCGCGATATTGTATAGCGCTGCTTTTTGCTCTGCATTAGGCAAAATGTCTTCACCGAATTTACGCTGTGCGGCAAACCGTTCTGGCAGATGCGCATAGCTAAATAGCGATATTCTGTCCGGTGACATGGCTTTCGTGGCGGCTATTGTGGTTCTAAACGTGTCTTCGCTTTGATGAGGTAGGCCATAGATCAGGTCTAAGTTAATAGAACTAAAACCTAAATTTCTTGCCTCAAAGACTAAGTCTGCGATGTGAAGCGTGCTTTGAACTCGATTTATTGTCTGCTGAACTTGATAATCGGTATCCTGTAATCCAAAGCTTAAGCGGTTATAGCCGAGCTCTCTTAAATTCTTTAAGTAGGGAAGGTCTACGTTTCGCGGGTCTAGTTCAATGGCTATTTCTGCTTGAGCATCAAAGGAAATGTACTTTTTTAACATTGTCATTAAAGTGGCTTGCTGTTGCTCACTTAAAAAACTAGGAGAGCCGCCGCCTAGGTGAAGCGACACAGCCTGTCGTTCTGCTAGCAGATGTGACTTGCTTAATAGCTCTTTTTCGATGTAGTCGAGATATTCGTCTGCTTTGCTGTTGTGCCTAGTCACAATTTTATTGCATCCGCAGTAATAGCAAAGTGTCTGACAAAATGGGATGTGCACATAAATACTTAAAGCTTTAGCCTGTGTGTTTTTATTTGCAATACGAAGTATGTCATTGTTTACTGGGACGAAGTTAAGCGCAGTGGGGTAGGACGTATAGCGCGGTGCATGTTTTGCGTATTTTGCTATTGTAGTTAGATCTATTTCACTTGCTGGCCCTTTTAGTTGATTTACACTTTGGTTTTTATTCTGGCTTACAGCTTGGCTTACATCATTTGCGGCCATGACATTTCTTCTTTTACCGATGAGAGAAAACTAACAATATGTTATCAATACAAGGAAGGCGGTGAGTTGATTTGGTTCAATGTTTTGGCGCTTAATATTGGCTTGCTAGTCATTTTGCCAATTATCATTATTCAGGCTATGTGGGTTCGTAAGAAAACCCTTCGCTTACCAGAGCCATCGGGTGCGCGAGAGCTTAAAAGCGAACCTTTAGACCACAAGCCCGAAGGTAAGCAAATACCCTTTAACGTACTGGTGATAGGTGACTCAGCAGCAGCTGGCGTTGGCGTAAGTACGCAATCTGATGCGCTAACTGGGAAGCTGTACCAAGCGCTATCACAATCACTTGGCGAGTCTTTCGCAGTGTCTGTCACTCTCCACGCTCGCACGGGGCTAGCGAGTAGCGATATCATTGCATTGCTTAAGCATGAGCAAAGCCTCCGGTATCAGGTGATTGTGGTTTCCATTGGGGTAAATGATGTAACTAGGTTCATCACCTTAACTAAATGGCGCAACAATCTTCGGCAAATTCATCACATTTTGCTGCAAAAATTTCTATGTGAGCAATCTCAACAAGCCCTAATTATTTATTCTGCGGTACCACCCATGCATGCGTTTCCCGCCATTCCTCAACCCTTGCGTTTTATGCTGGGACAAAGAGCGTCACTGCTCAATCGCGTATTAGCAAGTACCATAGGCATATTACCTTATAGCAGGCTGCTTCAGCTTAATATAGTTAATGTGAAGGGCGAAGCGACAGCTGAACTAATGGCAGAGGACGGTTTCCATCCTTCAAGCGTTGGATATGCACTGTGGGCTGATCAGATTGTTACGCTTGTTAGAAAAGAGCAGAAGGGGGTTGTCGAGGGGGAAAATAGGCGCGCTCACTGAAAGAGCGAATGAGTAAAGTGATCTCCACGTCTTGGTCTACATACCAATAATTAGACTATTCGCACATCGATGACGTGTTTATAGCGTAGTGCGCTTGTAAGAGGGTTATCACATGCCGTACCTTGAGCTACTGAAGCGTCGTGAATTTTAAGGGAGGAAAAATGCAAACAGTTACAATTGATATGGTGTCTGACGTTGTGTGCCCCTGGTGTATTGTGGGCTACAAGCGGTTGCAACAGGCAATACAGCAGCTCGATAACATCAGTGTAGAGGTGAAGTTTCACCCCTTCGAGCTTAATCCCGCAATGCCTGAAGAAGGGCAGAACTTGCGTGAGCACGTTATAGAAAAGTACGGTATTACTCCAGCACAAAGCAGTGAAAACAGGCAGCGCCTTATTGATGTTGGTAAAACAATTGGCTTTGATTTTAATCTTGCCGATGACGCTACCATGCAAAATACCTTCAAGGCCCATCAACTTATCCATTATGCCGACGAGATGGGCTTAGCGGTACCCATGAAAATGCGTTTGTTTGAAGCCTATTTTACTGAAGGAAAAGATATCAACAATACAGATATTCTTATTCAGGAGGGAAGCAGCATTGGTCTTGATGTTCAAACCATTAAAGACGTGCTTGCCGATGAGCGGTACAGCGATGCAGTGAGGCAACTAGAATCGGCTTGGATGCAACGAGGAATTCAAAGCGTTCCTACGTTTGTCATAGGCAATCAGGGCGTAGCAGGCGCACAAGACCCCGAAACCCTAGCCGCTTTCATCAAAGAGGCGGCCGGCGCTAGTCAATAGCGAATGAGGGTTTACGCCCTATCACCCTTTTCCTGAGAGTGTGGCTGAGCAAAAATAAGATAGTCATCTGGCGCCGCTATTTTATTTTGCTTAGCTTTGTACATTGCGATATCCGCAAGCTTTATTAATGTATTGATATCTTGGCTCATGCGGGGGTAAAACGCGACGCCAACGCTCATAGTAATAACGGTAGGCGTAGTTTCGTTATTAAAGTAAAACGGCTTCTTAATGGCATCATTCACTTTTGATATGGCCGTTTTCACAGACTTTTCGTCTTCGGCTTGCAACAGCAAAACAAACTCATCACCCCCCCAGCGAATTGCCATGTCATTTTTGCGGATCTTATCCCTAAGTTGTTCCGAAACAAAAATAAGCACTTCATCGCCTGCATCGTGCCCATAAATATCGTTCACCGCTTTAAATCCGTTCAAATCTATTAACGCAAGCGCAAAGTGATGTCCCTTACTCATTAGCTTTGAAATCAGCTTTTCACCGCCATTGCGATTGTATATTCCGGTCAGTGAGTCGAAGTCAGCTTGCAGAGCCAGCATCTGTAATTCATGTTTTCGGCTTGATATATCGTTCAGGGTCAATTGATAAAAACGCTCGCCGTCTTCGGTGATCAATGGACTGGCAATTAATTGAACCCAAATGACATTTTTATTCACCGACTTCAGTTTGAATTCGCCCGTTGCAAACTCATTGCGGGAAAATGACTCCAGTAGCGTTTCTTTAATGGCGGTAGGGTTTTCAAACAGCTCGCTCAACAACTCGCCGTAATCTGGCTTTACTTCTACACCTATTTTCTCGACTAAATCGGTAAAAGCGTTATTGTTAAGTTCAATGGTTCCCGTTTCAGTCATTAGCACCGTTGCCGATTTTGCATTTTCAAATAGCATCCTAAAACGCTTTTCTAAAAACTCAATCTCTTCTCTTAACTGTCTTTCTTGTGAAAACTGCTCTTCAACCTTACCTAATAGTTGGTTGGTGTCGTTCACCAACGTACCAATTTCGCTGCGAGAGTGGTAGTCAGGTACATCAATGCGCTGTGCGGTGCCGGGTGTAATCTCATGAAGCGAACGTCCCACGCGAAGCATGGGGGCAATAATTATGTAGTAGGTGATAAACAAAGCAACAATACCCACCACCAAAGCTTCAGCGTATAGCGCATAGCTGTTGTCGGTACTGATTTTTTTGGCTTGTTGGATAATGTGATCAAAGTTCGGGTATATGTTGACCTCGGCAAGGGCTTCTTCCGGGATAAAAGGGTTTCGCACCGCAAACATACGGGGCTCTGTGTCTCGGTTTATGGCTTCATTCACGTTAAGTTGATAATACAAGGCCTCGCTTTTAATAGAGGCAGCAAGAATCTTGTCACTTTTTACCAAACCATTAATGGCTTCTTTGGCAAGGTCTTCATCCTCTAAAAACGCCGCTATGGAAGCGGTTGCACTTACGGTACGGTAAAGCTCTTCAATGTCATGGTTCGCCTCATTTATTTCATTCTCGTAAGTCACGCGATAAAAAAACTCGGCCGTGGTTAACACCACCACCATAGCGGCAGCAATTAAAAACAATGACAGTCGAAAGCCTAACCCATGCATATTAATCAAAGCGATACACAACCTTCATATTGTTGGTAACATTAGACTCATAAATATAAGCGAGAGCAGACTCATCGTCTTCTAGACGTTGTTTTACATCATCAACGGTTTGTTCTATTACCGGTGGCTTTACCCGTCCTGAAAACCTCAACCTCGACCAGTAAGCATTTATACGTGCAAGGGGCAAACCCACTAATGCTTGGTAAAATTGCGCTTTAAGTTTTTCATCTAATTCAACATCGATAGGAGTCGCTTGTTTACCATTTGGAAACGCAGAATATTTACCCATAAATAAATTAATTAGGCCTTTTTTATCCAACACTTGAACATCGTTATTGTGATTCGTAACAACCACTATCTTACTTGGCACGTTCTCAGCGACATAAGCAAAACAATTGACACTCTTAAGTGCGAGAATTGTTGCAATAACGATGAAGCGGAGGCGATATAAATTCATCATCCACCCCTAAAAACTAAAACTTAAAGCAAGTAGCAGGGTATGAGCAACGCCGTCTTCACTATTGACAACTAATCCATCTCTTGCCCTAAGGCCGCCCCCTCTGGCCTCGATATCAGTTCGTTCGATTTGCGCTTTAAAGGCGAGATTTTCTTTTAAATCCCAACGCCACCCTACGGAAAATGATTGCTGATTGTGTGCCAGCGTACTTCCTACTTCTTCAATGAAAACGGCTAACTCCGCGGTAGTGGGGGTAATAGGAAAATCTGGCTGCGCCTCACTTAAAAAGTAAGTGTCTGACTGTGCGAATGAATACAAACCATAAAACGTGTGCGCACCATAGTGATAGCTAACATTTAAAAAGCCGTTCAGTGATTGCCTCAATGCAAGTGAATCAGAATCGATATGGGAGAGTTCGCCTGATACTTCCCAATCACCTAGGTACCTATTCATATATAACGATGTGTATTGGATGGTTGCACCGCGCAAACTTAATGAGTTAGCAAAATCGGTGGCGCCACTCCAAAAAGGTTGTAATTGGGCAACCGTTGTCGCAACAAACGCCGAGTCTGAATTGTCATTTTCCGCCTCAGTTAACGTGTGTTTTAGTGCAACACTCCAATCAAAAGCCACAAACTCAACGCCAATAGAGCGCAAGTCATTAAACGTAATTGGGTCGTACTCATTGCTGGTGAAGTCACTCTCACCCTGGCCCCAAAACGCTTTTACCAGTAGGTTGAAATCGGTGTAAGGTCTTGAATAGCTAATGTCAGCGCCATCAAAACTTCTGGCAGGTACGATCCCATAAACTTCGGTAGGTACTTTTACCCAAGGATAGGCAATTGAAACGTCTCTGGTATCGCTGAAGTGAAATAAATCGGCAGCAAGTCTTCCGGCCCTTAATTGCCACGACGGCGTGATATCGTATCTGAGAAAGGCCATTTGGGTCACTGAGTCTAGATTCTGCTCATCTTGCGCTCTATAAACAAATTGCCCAACAAAATCGAGGTTATTTGAAACACTGTAGTCAAACTGTACGCCAATCAAACTGAGTGGTTTAAAGGCTAAACCATCCTTTTTAGCAATCTCTGCTTGAGAACGGTCGTTGCGAAATTGATAAGTGCGAGTGTCAGCCGTTGCCGTAGCCAGCGTACCAAACCCGCTAACTTCAAGTTTTTCTTGCTCTGCTAAAACGCTGCGAGTCACCAGTAAACTCATTAGAAACGCAAAAAGGAAAAACTGCTTATTTAACATTTTTCTGTGTCCATTTCGAAGACAATCCTTACTAACGCGAATAAATATATAAGTCTTGTATTCTTGATTATAGCAAGCATAGCTGAGAAACAAAGAAAGCTAAATAATCGGTATCTTTTTCAACATAACCTCATCGGGAAGACACAAGCAGAATTGCCATAGTTTTGTAAAAGGCTTCTGGGAGTTTATTTCTTTTCATGGCGACGACCAATTTCGTTCAGGTCCGAATAGTTTCACATGATGAACTCCCATTCAAAATATCAATTAAACTTATGCAACTAGTTTTCTTAGTATGGTTAACATATTGGTAACATAAGAGCGTGTAATGACAGATATCTATTTAGTTCGTCACGGACAGGCGTCTTTCGGTAAGGCGAATTACGACAAGCTAAGTGAACTAGGCGCACAGCAAGCCGTGTGGTTAGGTGACTATTTCCACCATCGCGACATTCAGTTCGACAGCGTTTTTATGGGAGACATGGTAAGACACCGTGAAACTAACGAGGGTATTGCACAAGGGTTATCCGCTGGGGGGAAGTATTTACCAGAGGCTACACGAGACAGTGCACTTAACGAGTTTAACTTTCAGGCGGTTGCTGCTGCGTATCTTAGCCGTTTCCCGGAAGACAAAGTGCCTGAAGGAGCATCACCGGCTGAATTCTATCGCTTATTGAAAAAGGCCATGCTTGCGTGGTCACAAGATGAACTAGAGCATGGGTTGCTCGATGAAACATGGGCGCAATTTGAAGGGCGTGTAGGTTCAATGCTCACACGTTTGCAAAATAGCGATGCAAAACGCGTACTTGTGGTCAGTTCTGGCGGCGCTATCGCGATGATGCTGAAACATATTTTAGGCTACGACTCTGCAACGGTTATCAACATGAATTTGCAAATACGCAATGCCAGCTTTTCACAATGCTTTGCTAATAAGCGAGGCGTTCACTTAAATAACTTCAATAGCGTACCTCACCTGGATGTGACTGACAGGTTACACGCCATTACCTATAGCTAAACGGGACAGCGATGAATTTTGAATATAACGAAAAAACACAAGCGCTTTTAGAAAAACTAAGAGCGTTCATGAAAGACGAAGTGTATCCAATTGAGCAAGAGTACATCCATGCCGTAGAGAATGGAAAAGACCGTTGGAAAACCCCAGCGATGATGCAGGCATTAAAGCAAAAAGCGCGCGAGGCAGGGTTGTGGAATTTATTTCTACCCGAAGAGTACAAGCCTTACGGAGCCGGGCTGACTAACGCCGAATATGCACCACTTTGTGAAGAAATGGGGCGCGTGTTGTTCAGTTCTGAAATATTCAACTGTAGCGCGCCAGACACAGGCAATATGGAAGTACTAGCCAAATACGGCAACGAAGCGCAAAAAGAAGAATGGTTAGTGCCTTTGTTAAACGGAGAGATTCGCTCTGCGTTTGCGATGACTGAGCCTGCGGTGGCGTCGAGCGATGCAACAAATATTGAAACGTCTATTACGCGCGACGGTGATGAGTATGTTATCAATGGTAAAAAATGGTACACCAGTGGCGCAATGAATGAGAATTGCAAAATTATGGTGGTGATGGGCAAAACTGATTTTGATGCACCTCGTCATCAGCAACAATCGCAAATACTCGTGCCTATGGATACCAAGGGCGTCACCATTGTTAGGCCTATGGCAGCAATGGGATTTTATGATGAACCGATTGGTCATGCCGAAGTCTTGTTTGAAAACGTACGTGTGCCCGCTGAAAATCTGCTCGTGGGTGAGGGTAAAGGGTTTGAAATTGCTCAAGGCCGCCTTGGTCCAGGTAGAATTCATCACTGCATGCGTTTAATCGGATGTGCACAGCGCGCATTAGATATGGCCTGTGAACGAGTAGAATCTCGAATTGCCTTTGGCAAGCCGTTAGCAAAACAGCAGTCTATTCGTGAAACCATTGCCAAGATGCACTGCGATATTGAGCAGGCGCGTTTATTAACGCTAAAGGCAGCCGATAAGATGGACAGATACGGCAATAAAGTATCTCGTGACCTTATTGCGGCAATTAAAATTGTTGCGCCAACCATGGCGTGCAACGTGATAGACGACGCTATTCAAATGCACGGTGCGGCGGGAACGAGTCAAGACTTTGTATTGTCTGCAATGTATGCATATGCACGCACCATTAAGCTTGCCGATGGCCCAGACCAAGTGCACATGATGCAGTTAGGTCGTAATTTAATTGCTGATAAAAACGCATAAGGAGCTGTTTTGACTGCACAAAACACGACTGCACCTCATATGTTAGATTTAGCGGTATTAAACACTTACCTAACTACCGCGTGCCCAGAAATAGGGCACGTTCAAGAGGCTGAAAAGTTTTCTGGCGGCCAGTCGAACCCGACTTTCAAGCTACTTACTGACAATGGCACCTTTGTTTTACGGCGCCAGCCTCCGGGAAAGCTGCTTAAATCAGCGCATGCGGTAGACCGCGAATTCAGAGTGATTAATGCGCTGCAAAATTCTGAAGTACCGGTTCCTAAGGCATATCACCTGTGCGAAGACCCAGATATTATCGGCAGTATGTTTTATATCATGGCCCATGTTGACGGTGATATTTTTTGGAATAGTGCGCTGCCTGAGATTGCTACTTCCAGCACCCGTAAGGCGATGTATGATGAAATGAACAGAGTGCTTGCGTCATTGCACAGCGTCGATGTTCAATCTGCAGGGCTGAGCGATTATGGAAAGCCCGGCAGTTATTTTGAACGCCAGTTAAGTCGCTGGACTAAACAATACCGAGCGTCAGAGCTAGAGCATATTAAAGAAATTGAAAAGCTAATTAGTTATTTAGAAGCTAATTTGCCTGATGATGATGGACAGGTCTCGTTGGTCCATGGCGACTTTAGACTCGACAACATGATGTTTGATATGTCTGATACCAAGCAACCTAGAGTAATAGCTGTACTTGATTGGGAGCTGTCTACACTGGGACACCCTTATTCAGACTTAGCGTATCAGTGCATGCAGCTGCGCCTTCCCTCAGACATTGCTCACGCAGCAGGGTTAGGAGGGCTAGATCGCGAGGCCTTGGGTATCCCTTCAGAAAAAGCGTATATAGATGCTTACTGTAAACGACGGAATATGGGAAAAATTGATAATTGGACGTTTTATCTCGCGTTCAGTTTTTTCCGACTCGCCGCTATTTTGCAAGGCGTAGTGAAGCGCGCTCACGATGGTAATGCATCTAGTGAGAAAGCGATGCAGTTGGGGGCGATGGTACGTCCTCTAGCGCAAATAGCGAATCAAACCATACACCAAGACAGTGAATAACAGACACACTTGTTTTCTATGATTTAACCCTCGGGGTAATGCGTTTTGGGTTTTTCGCCGAACACATAGAGAAAACAGAATACGGAGAAAAGATGAAAGCCATTGTATGTGAAGCCTTTGGGCCAGTAGATGATTTACGTGTAAAAGACGTTGCCGACCCTGTAGCAAAACCTGGGCATGTTGTTGTTGATGTTCAGGCGGCAGGGGTTAACTTTCCAGATGGGCTCTTGGTACAAGGCCTGTATCAAATGCAACCTGACTTTCCGTTTATTCCTGGCAACGAGGTGGCTGGCATTGTCTGTGAAGTGGGTGAGGGAGTCAGTCACGTCAAAGAAGGACAACGGGTTATCGCGCTCTCTAATCTGGGCGGTTATGCAGAAAAAGTAGCTGTGAAAGCAAGCCACGTTATGCCGTTACCAGACCCTATTCATGTGAATGAAGGTGCGGCGCTTGTTACTGCTCATGCTACTGCTCACCATGCCTTAAAACAGCGTGCGAAGTTACAGCCTGGCGAGACGCTGGTTGTGACAGGTGCAGCTGGTGGCACCGGCTTAGCGGCCGTTCAAATTGGTAAAACAATGGGGGCTAACGTAATTGCAGTATGTTCTACAGAAGAAAAGCTTGCCCTAGCAAAAGAGTATGGTGCAGATGTACTCATCAATTATAAAGACAAGGATCTCAAAGAGACGCTGAAAGAAGTGACGGGCGGTAAAGGTGCCGACGTTATTTATGAATGTGTCGGCGGTGATACTTTTCATGCTTGTAGTAGAAGTATGGCGTGGGAAGGCAGATTGCTTGTGGTTGGGTTTGCTGGCGGAGAGATACCTAAGTTCCCAGTAAACTTAGCCTTGGTAAAAGGATACTCGGTAATGGGCGTATTTTGGGGCTCGTTTACTCAGCACGATCCCAAAGGGTTTGCCGAAAATATGCAAGAGCTCCTGACGTGGTATGTACAGGGAAAGGTAAAAGTAGTTGTTGATGAAGCCTTGCCTCTAGAGCAAGCAACTAAAGCGATGACTAAAGTTATGAATAGGGAAGTGAAAGGGAAAATGGTCATCACACCATAAGTATTTTTACCACTTCCGCTAAGCCCACATCATTGTGGGCTTTATTATGTCTGTGTTAAACATGAGGCTGACAGGCGAGTAGGGCAAGATATGCGTTATGTTAAAATGTATCAGTTGATTGATTAACCAGAGCTGTTAATTACAACAGGCAAAACAGTAAGTCTGAAGAGTTTAGAATAATGAAGTTTACGACTTACTCAGGTTGCGACAATGTGTATGGCAACGCTGTATGAATAAGATGGGCCTGCTTTAACGACGTTTTACTATTTCGCGGAGTGATAATACGTTGCGATACACGGTTAGAGAGGTCATTAGAGCTGCGGCGAATTTTTTTGAAAATCGGTTGCGCTTGCTCTGAACTATTGAGGTTTGGCTGGTGCTTAGCATCTTCTGCTGCAGCCAAACTATGAGGAAAAAGGGCAGCCGCTAAACAAGTACTAAGCAACATCAAGCTGGTAAGTGTTTTCATCAATGGCTCTCCTATAATGTTTAGTTCAGTCTCCGGTTTATTGCAGCATTTTTTGCAGTATTTTTTGCATAGTTGAGAGCACTAACCGAGAGAGAGAAGACGTCAGAGGCGGTTGCACTCGCCTCTTTCGTCAGACTTTGTTTGTTCATCTCCATTACAACTAAAATGGATTTAAAACAAAATAGAGTGGCTCATACCATGGTATGAAAATTTATACTGTATGCTAGGCAATACAGCGGCTTTTTTGTCTAGCGATGACGCCTCTATCCATTCGCGGTGATGCCTCCTACCACGCGGTGAGGCCTCTTTGCATTGGCGGTGAGGCCTCTCCATCGGCGGTGAGGCCTCTTACCAAGCGGTGACGCCGCCATCTACTGCTATAGTTTGGCCGTTCATATAGCTGTTCCCAGGAGACAGCATTAGCATCATAGTGTTAACTATTTCCTGTGGCTCTCCTAGGCGCTTCATTGGGCTGCCCTGACCAAGTTGAGCTTGGGCTTCTGGTGTATTATATCCGTCCACATTGAGAATATTGGTTGGGCTGTAAAATGGGCATATTGCATTTACACGCACATTTTTTTTCCCATATTCTACTGCTGCGGTGCGAGTGATGCCGGCAACGGCATGCTTTGCTGCTGCGTAGGCTGCGCCTTTCGGAGCGCCGCCAAGACCTGCAAGAGAACTCACGTTTAACACATGGCCCTTTTTTTGAGTGAGCATGGCAGGAATTTGGTATTTCATGCCAAACATCACGCCTTTAACATTAACCCCAAACTGACTATCCATGATGGCCTCAGTCATTTCATGAACGGGCGCTGGCGTGTGAGCAATACCTGCGTTATTGACGGCAATATCCAAGCGACCAAATTTCTCTAACGCCGCGTCTACCAGCGCCTTATTTAGACTTTCATCTGCAATGTTGCCTGCGATGCTCACCACATCGGTAACACTTTCAAGTTCATTTTTTACCGAGTTGAGTGACGCTTCATTTATGTCGCTGAGCACAAGTTTTGCACCGCGATGTGCAAGCCCTGTCGCCAAAAGCCGGCCAAAACCGCTGCCTGCGCCAGTAATCAGCACAACGTGGTCGGTAAAGTTAAGTAGTGAATCCATGATGTTTCCTTAATGTGTTCTGAAATACCTAGGTCAATACGCCCTAGTAATTGTGAATAAATGAAATAAGAACCTGAGCTAATTCTTCACCCTTGTCCTCTTGTAAAAAGTGACCACCAGATTTAATTGTGGTGTGTGCTATTCCCTTGCAGCCTAAAATGGTGTGCTGCATAAATTTGTCACCGCCTGCCGTCACAGGATCGCTATCGCTAAAGGCGGTCATAAAGGGTTTGTTGAACTGCTTAAGCGACTGCCAAGCGTTTCGATTGGCTTGGGAGTCTGTGCTGTCGGGTTGTGTAGGGACCAATAGGGGAAACATTCTTGCGCCTACTTTATATGTCTCATCAGGGAATGGTGCGTCGTAAGCCGCTTTCACACTATCTGATAAGTCGGTTACTGTGCCTTTATCAATGATATCTGAGGTTGGAAACTCCGGTACGTCTTGAGAAAATCGACGCCATGCCGTAAACGCCTTACTGGGTTTTTGGTCGCCCGTGGGTAGCCCGGTATTTGCAGCCACTACACCACAAAATCGCTCAGGCATATCTGCCACAAGTCGAAGACCTAATAGGCCTCCCCAATCTTGACAGAACAGCGTAGCGGGTTGTTTTACGACTTGGTTAAACCATTCTCGTACCCAAATTAAGTGCCTTGCATAGGTATAGTCACTGCTGCGTGTAGGTTTGTCTGAACGACCAAACCCAATAAGGTCGGGTGCAAGCACGTTGAAGCCTGCATCAGCTAAAATGGGGATCATCTTTCGATAGAGATAAGCCCAAGTTGGTTCACCGTGTAGTAAAACAACGGGATGACCGTCAGTCGGACCTGCTTGGTAGTAGGCCATGGACAGTTCGCTACTAACGGTATCGGTTACTTGAACATACTGTGGTTCGTACGGAAAATCAGAGATATTCGAAAAGGCGCTTTCAGGTGTTTTCAGTATCTGCATAGCTTACTTGCCCCTGTAAATTAAATGTAAAATAATTAACGATATAATAACAAAAACACCCTTATCTCATTCTGTCAATTAATCTGTAACTCCTGTATTGCCTAGCGTGAAAGCGGATCCGATGAAAAAACAGGGTTTCGTTGCCGTATTAAATATTGTGATAAATGTCTATAACACCAATAAACTTGGATGATTGGCAACACTGCAATAACATCCGGTTAACGTGATAAACAGGATATGGTTATGACTCAGACGGATAACAAAGCAGTAGCGTATGATGTGCAGCAGGGTGTTGCCACGCTTACTATGCAGAGTGCACCAGTTAACGCACTCTCTCGAGCACTTCGCGTAGGCCTAATAGACGGCATTGAACAAGCGATTAACGACAGTGGTGTGAAAGCTATTGTGGTGACATCCGCTCTGCCAATATTTTCAGGTGGCGCCGATATCAGTGAATTTGCAGGCGGTGATTTATCACCAAACTTACCTGAAGTACTAGAGAAGATTGAAAACGCGTCAAAGCCGGTCGTTGCCGTTTTACCGGGGCCAGCGTTTGGCGGCGGTTTAGAAGTTGCCTTAGCATGCCACCATCGCATCACGTTTGCCGACAATAAAGTGGGTCTTCCAGAAGTTAATCTAGGTATTTTACCAGGCGCTGGCGGAACGCAGCGTTTACCTCGCTTGGCAGACGCGCAAACAGCCTTAACAATGATAGTGACAGGTAAGCCCACTTCTGTACTCAAATTACCAGGCGTTTTTGACAAGATATCAGATAAGCCTGAACACCTCTTAGAAGATACCAAAGCGTATTTAGCGTCTTTAGGTGGTGCAACGGCTATTAAGCGTACCTGTGATATTTCCTTAACAATGTCTGATGAAACACAAGCCGTTTTTGACGCTGTAGTCGCTCAAACGAAAAAAGCATCAAAAGGATTTTTCGCACCGCTTAAATGTATCGAAGCGGTTCGCGGCGCCTACACGTTGGCTTTCGAAGATGGCCTTAAAAATGAAGGCAAGTTGTTTATGGAGTGCATGAACACGCCACAAGCGCGAGCGCAGCAGCACTTTTTCTTTGCAGAGCGCGCGGCGGGTCATGTCAGTGACTTCGATAAATCAACACCTGAGCGCGCTATTGAGAAGGTAGCCATTATAGGCGCTGGAACCATGGGCGGCGGTATTGCGATGAACTTCGCCAATGCAGGTATCCCAGTAACGATGCTCGAGCTTAAAGAAGAAGCCTTACAGAAAGGGCTTGCTCTTATTCGCAAAAATTACGAAAACAGCGCTAAAAAAGGAAAGCTTACGCAAGAACAAGTTGAATCTCGCATGGCACTGCTTAGTGGCACAACCACCTACGATGACTTAAGTGACGTAGATTTAGTGATTGAAGCTGTGTTTGAAAAGATGGAAGTGAAAAAGACGGTATTCTCAACGCTAGATAGAGTATGTAAGCCAGGCGCTATTTTAGCTTCTAATACATCTACACTTGATATCGATGAAATTGCTACCTCAACATCTCGACCACAAGACGTCATTGGGCTTCACTTCTTCTCTCCTGCTAATGTCATGCGTTTGCTCGAAGTGGTCAAAGCTGAGAAGACGTCACCTGAGGTTATTAAAACCTGCATGAAGATGGCTAAGCGCATCAAAAAGGTCGCGGTGCTAGTGGGTGTTTGCTTTGGTTTTGTTGGCAATCGAATGATTGAACCATACGGACGAGAAGCGAACCGCCTATTGTTAGAAGGCGCTTCACCAGAGCAAGTGGACAAGGTGCTTACCGATTTCGGCATGCCCATGGGGCCGTTTACAATGGGCGATATGGCTGGGCTTGATATTGGTTACTACGTTCGCCAGTCTCGCCAAGAACATATTGCGCACGACCCGGCTTACGGCGCTGTTGCCGACCGCTTGGTAGAAATGGATCGCAATGGCCTGAAAACTGGTCGCGGAACCTATAACTATGAACCGGGCAGTCGCGTTCCTCTTCCTGACCCTGAAGTACTCGATATTGCGAAGAAGGAAGCACAGAGACTCGGCGTAGAGCAGCGCTCTGACATCAGCGATGATGAGATTTTGGTGCGAGTCATGTTTTCTCTTATCAATGAAGGTGCCTGTATTCTAGAAGAAGGCATTGCTGCTAAGTCTAGCGATATTGATGTGATTTACGTCTACGGCTATGGCTTCCCTGTGTTCCGTGGTGGTCCTATGCAGTATGCAGATGAAGTAGGGCTTCAGACTATTCTCGATAAGTTAACTACATACCGTGACCAACTTGGCGACTACGGAAAAATGTGGCTAGAGCCTAGCGATTTACTTGTAAAATTGGCGCAAGAAGGCGGCAGTTTTAAGCACTATAAAAAATAAGGAACAATACTATGCGTGATGCAGTAATTGTTAGTACCGCAAGAACACCAATTGGCCGAGCCTACAAAGGCGCGCTCAATAATCTACCTGCGCCTTCACTAGGCGGGCATGCGATAAAGCATGCAGTTTCTCGCGCTGGTATTGATCCAGCAAGCGTAGATGATGTTGTGATGGGTGCAGCCCTAACACAAGGCAGTGGCGGAATGAATATTGGCCGCTTAGCAGCGCTTGCTGGCGACCTACCTACGTCTGTTGCTGGAATGACATTAGACAGACAGTGTAGCTCTGGCATGTATGCTATTGCGACGGCGGCGAATGCTATTCGCACTGGCGATACCAACATCATGGTTGCTGGCGGTTTAGATTCTATTTCATTAGTGCAAAACAAAAGCATGAACATGCATCGTGCGGTAGACCCAGCATTAGTAGCGAAGCATAAAAATATTTATATGCCTATGCTGCAAACCGCTGAAGTGGTTGCAAAGCGATACAACATCAGCCGTGATGTGCAAGACGAGTACGGCTATCAAAGTCAAATGCGAACAGCCGCGGCTCAGTCAGCAGGCAAGTTTGATGACGAAATCGTACCGATTACTGCAACGCAGACACTCTTTAATAAAGAGACCGGTGAAACAAGCGAGCGCGAAGTAACCTTATCTAAAGATGAAGGCAATCGTCCAGAAACATCACTAGAAGGTTTACAAAGCTTAAACCCGGTGATTGAAGGCGGGTGTATTACTGCAGGTAATGCAAGCCAACTATCTGACGGTGCAAGCGCTACTGTTATGATGGATGAGCACTCTGCGGCAAAAGGCAAAGGGCAACCCCTTGGTATTTATCGCGGGATTGCGGTTGCAGGATGTGAACCAGATGAAATGGGAATTGGCCCTGTATTTGCCATTCCTAAGCTATTAAAGCAGCATGGATTAACCATGGACGATATTGGTCTATGGGAGCTTAATGAAGCATTTGCAGTGCAGGTATTGTATTGCCGTGACAAATTAGGCATTCCAGACGAATTATTAAATGTTAACGGCGGTGCCATTTCTATTGGTCACCCTTACGGCATGAGCGGTGCTCGTATGGTGGGTCATTCACTCATCGAAGGTAAAAGACGTGGTGCGAAATTTGTTGTTTGCACTATGTGTATCGGTGGCGGCATGGGCGCTGCTGGTTTATTTGAAGTTCTATAGGTAATTAGTATGGAAGGTTATAAAGCTCCACAACGCGACGCCATGTTTGTAACACATGAGCTACTCGACTTTCAAAGTCACTATCAAAAGTTAGGTTTCGATGAAGCCTCTGAAGATTTGGTATCAGCTATTTTTTCTGAAGCAGCAAAATTTTCAGAAAACACACTAGCTCCAATCAACCAGTCTGGCGATGAAGAAGGCTGTAAATGGGAAGATGGTGTAGTAACAACACCTAAAGGCTTTAAAGAAGCTTATCAGACTTACGTAGAAGGCGGTTGGCCGAGTATGGCGCATCCAGAAGAGTTTGGCGGTCAAAATCTACCGTACTCACTAGCTTCTATTATTGCTGAATGGTTCTCTGGTGCTAACCACTCGTGGGCAATGTACCCAGGCCTAAGCCAGGGCTGCATGGAAACATTAAAAGCGCACGGTACTAAAGAACAGCAAGAGCAGTTCCTTCACAAGCTTATCAGCGGTGAATGGACGGGCACTATGTGTCTTACAGAAGCGCACTGTGGTTCTGACCTTGGTATGTTGAAGTGTCGCGCCGAGCCACAAGAAGATGGAAGTTATAGCCTTACCGGCACTAAGATCTTCATCTCTGCTGGTGAGCACGATATGTCTGAAAACATCGTACACATTGTGCTTGCGCGTTTACCCGATGCGCCAGAAGGTACAAAAGGTATTTCGTTATTCGTTGTTCCTAAATTCAACGTTTCTGACGACGGCGAGAAGCAAGATAGAAACGCCGTAAGCTGCGGCAGTATTGAACATAAAATGGGCATCAAAGCGAGCGCGACGTGCGTAATCAACTTTGATGGCGCAAAAGGGTTCCTAATTGGTCCTCCTAACCGCGGCTTAAACTGTATGTTTACCTTTATGAACACTGCACGAATCGGCACTGGTCTTGAAGGTTTAGCGGCATCAGAGGCGTCATTCCAAGGTGCACTTAAGTATGCCAAAGACAGAGTGCAATTTCGTTCAATGACAGGGCGCAAGAACCCGGATGGTCCTGCGGATCCTATTATTGTGCACCCAGACGTGCGTCGTATGCTGTTAACGCAAAAAGCATTTGCCGAAGGTAATCGTGCGTTAGCTGCGTATTGTATGCAGATGGTAGATGTAACGCTTTACGGTGACGATGAAGCTGCCAAGCAAACAGCAGAAGCAAAACTTGCATTCTTGACGCCAATTGTAAAAGCGTTTTTGACTGAAACTGCGCAGGAAACCACAAGCTACGGCATGCAGGTTTACGGCGGACATGGTTTCATTAAAGAGTGGGGCATGGAGCAGCTTGCACGTGATACGCGTATTTGTACTATGTACGAAGGAACCACGGGTATTCAGGCTGTTGATCTACTTGGCCGAAAGGTGATGGGCTCAAACGGCGAACTGTTAAACGTATTTGTTCAGGAAGTTCGCGATTACTGTAACTCTCTTCGTGACAATGCACAGTTTAGCGCGTGGACAAACGCTCTAAATTCTCACCTAGATGAGTGGCAGCAAGTAACCATGGATATCGGTAAAGTGGCTGCGTCTAACCCAGATGAAATTGGTGCGGCTTCCGTTGATTACCTTATGTACTCAGGTTACGTGACTGTTGCATATTTCTGGTTACGTATGGCAGTTAAGGCACAAGAACAGCTTGATGCCGGAAGCACAGAAACGGAATTCTACAAGAGTAAAATACTGACTACAGGGTTCTACTTTGATCGTTTGCTTACGCGCACGCGTTCACTGGTTTCTGCAATGCAGTCTGGTTCGGACAACCTGATGTCTATGCCTGAAAGTATGTTTGCTGTTGAATAATTAGCTTTTAGCAAACCTAGCGTGCCGGGTAACGAGAGTGTGTGAATCAATCGCCACTTTTGTTACTCGGCTTTTTTATTGGTGCTTACATAATGTTAGATTCACGATATGTCTCCATTGATGGCAAGAAAATTCATTATCTCAGCCGAGAATCACAGCGCGGAACTAACGCGCCTGAGTCTGAAGGTGACGAACAAAAAACACTGTTAATTTTGTTTCACGGCTTCCCTGAAAATTCTCACGCATGGGAGCCGTTTATACGCTGCACTCCCGAACATGTTGATGTTATTGCCCCTGACTTACCTGGTTATCACTTGTCTGAGGTATTGCCCTCCCAGCGAGACTATGAAGTGCCTGCGTTGATAAAGCGCATGGTTTTATTTATTGAATCAGTTAAACAGGGCAGAAAAATTGTGTTAATAGGGCACGACTGGGGCGGTGCTATTGCATGGCCACTTGCGGCTTTTCACAGTGAGTTAATTGATAAACTTGTTATTCTCAATGCTGCGCACCCTTCAACATTTACACAGTCGTTAATAACGAGCAAAACCCAGCGTGAAAAGAGTCAATATATTGATGCGCTTCGAGATAACGGCGCTGAGAACATGTTGGCAGACACAAATTTTAGCCTATTGAGGGAAATGCTGGGCGCCAGCTTTTTCAAACGAGAACATGAATATGCCAACTCACTTTTAAATGACTGGCAAGATAAAACTAAACTCAATGCTATGTTGAGTTACTACAGAAATATGCCACAAAAAATACCCGGTATTAACGCATCGCCAGATGAGTTAGCGAACATACACGTTCCCAATATCAACATTTCTCTGGAAACTTTGGTTCTGTGGGGTAGAGAAGATAACGCTTTTGATACTGCTGTACTTCAAGGTATTGAACACTATGTTCCGCACTGCAAGGTGATTTACCACGATACGGCAAGCCACTGGATCCACCGAGAATATTCAGACTGGGCAGCTATAAACGTCATCGAATTTATAGAGGCGTAAAAAGCGTTAGAAACATTCAGAAATAGCTGAGGCTCCATAAAAGAGCCTCAGATATTATGATAGTAATGATGTGCTATTGAAATTAAATACGGCTGGCTAGCTCTTCAGATATCGGTGAGTTCTGTAGCCCTTTTTCAGCAATCCAAGCTTGCAGTGTTTTACCGTCTGCCTCTGGCTGCTTTAGATCCTTACTTGGCATTTTTTTTACCAAAAGCGTGCCCACTTCCACAGCATTACTTTCAAGAGCGGTACGAATTAAGCTCTGTCCACCACAAGACACACCAGTGTAATAATCTCTAAGCTTTAATCTGAAGTCAGACTGTACGCGACGCATTTTCTTGCGCAATTCATCTTTGTCATCTGCCTGAACGATAGTGCAAATATTAGCAAGTGCATCGTTGATGTCGTCTGCTTGCGCCGTATGTGAGAACGCTAGTGTAGATGCAGCAATAACTAACGAATATTTAACTATTTTCAACATGGTTAAAGTTCCCGATAAGTTTGATTGGTGTTTTTGTGTTCGATTTTATTAAACGCATTACATTGGGCATCAAAAACATGCTGAAAAATAACTTAGTATGAATATACATACGTTAGACTAAAGTTTAGTCTGTCGTTTAATCAAAATTAGTCTTTTGTGTTAGGTGCTTGCATGGAGATTTAGAAAATTTTTGTGCATTTGTCACTGCTACAAAAAAAGTCCCAATGTACCGTGCTCGGGCATATTGAGACTTCAAAAGTTGGTTAACGTTTACTGAAGATGTGCGCAGGCGCGCTAATGAGGTTTGAAATTGCTCGCCACTTCCATAATTTGTTCGCGCATCCACATATGTGCATAGTCATGATCGGCACTCACATGCCAATACAGGTAATACTCTACTGGAGGTAAGTCAAAAGGCACTTCGTATATAGCTAAATCGTAATGTTTAGCTAGGTGAAATGGTAAACAAGCAATAAGGTCGGTTTTTACGATAGTGCTTGGAACTGTGAGAGAGTGTTGGCCTCGCATGACCTCTTTTCTGCGTTTTCCCATTTTGTCTAAAGCAATATCAATGGGCCCAGCCCCTGACTTTCTTTGCGATACATTGATATGACCTAGGCGTAAGAATGTTTCTAAATCGAGTCCGTTCTTTAGTGCAGGGTGATTCTTTCTCGCCAGCACAACAAAACGGTCTTGCGCTATTTTCTCTTTGCACAAATGAGGGTCGGTAAAGGTAGACGCGTCTGCAAAGAAATCAAGAGTGCCGCTCGCCATCGCGGACACAACCTGACTGCGCGGAATTTCGTAGTTTGTTATGCCAATGTTTGGCGCCAAATTCTGAAGGCGAGCAACAAGGCGAGGCATAATACTGGCCTCTAACAAATCTCTACTTGCAAAGTTAAATGACTTCTCTGCGGTAAGTGGATCGAAGGTGTGACTTTCTTGAACACTCTTGCGCAGTAAAGCCAGTGCTTGCCTTGCAGGAACAATAATATTTTGCGCCACGGGAGTGGGCGTCATGCTGTGACCGGTGCGAACAAATAGAGGGTCGTTCAGCATATCTCTTAGCCTCGCAAGTGAATTACTTACTGCAGGTTGTGTAATACAAAGAACATCGGCGGCTTTCGTTAAGCTGCCTGCGGTATAAATAGCATCAAACACCGCGAAAAGGTTCAAGTCGACTCTATTGAGATTCATAATTAATCCTTCAGTGGGGCGAGTGCCCAGAAAAAGCCAATAGATAATAACAGGCTACAATGTCACAATTGTGTACATAGTAACCACGCATTGTTAACGATAGTGTAACAAGAATACTTATAAATACCTATTATTAAAAGTTAATTGAAACATTCAAATTGCTAATAGTAGTGTAGTAAAGTTAAAAATAAGTCAGGGAATTTAGAAAAATGAAATCACTCATTGATTTAGCTGTAGGTGACACGCTTGAGCAGGCCGACTGGACGACCGTTTCGCAAGATATGATAAACCGGTTTGCCAATGCCACGGGTGACCATCAGTGGATTCACTTAGATGAAGAACGGTGTGCTAAAGAGAGCCCTTTTAAAACCACAATTGCCCATGGCTTTTTATCGGCGTCACTTATGCCTCAAGCGTTCTCACAAGTTATTGTTGCCAGCGAAAAAGTGGCTTCCACAATTAATTATGGAATAGATAAACTTCGCTTTTTAGAGCCTGTGAAAAGTGGCGATGCTATTCGATATCAATTCAAGGTTATTGATGTGACAGACAAGCCTCAAGGGAAACTTTACAAAGTAGAAGCCAGCTGCATGTTGAAGTCGAGTGGAAACCCCGCACTGGTAGGAAGCTTTCTAATGCTTGCTGTCATTGTCTAAGGCCGAGCTTTCCCTATTGTGAAAAGAAGGTAGTTCATTGCAAAACAAATAAACCCTTTCGACGCGAGTTTGCACTTGCGTGGAAAGGGTGTTGTGTTTTTAACAGCTATGTGGCTTAACGATTAATTTGACGCATCTTCAGCGGTATCTTCAATAGCATCGCCCGCACTTTCAATGTCTTCGCCTGCGCCTTCAATTGTAGCGCAGCCACTGAGCGAAGCGCCCATTACCAATGCAACAAATAGGGCTCTTACTGTTTTTGACTCTATTAAAGTATTCATAGATTTCTCCATTTTCTGTGATGAATATTGCAACGTTTACTTATTTAAACGGCAACGGTTTACTGCGTTTCTTTGGAATCTTTTAACATCGTGTTTAAGTTATCGCTTCCTTTCGAGTTGAAATCGAGAGTGCGAATAGGGAACGGTATGAGAATATCATTATCTTCAAGTACCGTTTTAACTGTACTTACTGCATCGTGACGCACTTGCATAAATGAATGTTCACCAGGATATTTAATCCAAAACCATAAAAGTAAGTTAATACTCGAGTCGCCGAAGGACTCTGCATACACAGCGGTATCTTCCTTCATGATTACGTAATCTTTTTCTTTCATCGCATCGACAATGACTGACACTGCTTTTTCGATATCGTCTGCATATGAAATTCCGACTGGCACTTCAATTCGTCGATGTCCGAGTGTGGAATAATTTGTAAGAATATTTCTAAACAAAATCTTATTTGGAATAACTTCCAGTTGGCCGTAAAAAGTTTCTACAAGCGTATTGCGCAGGTTGATGCCTTTTACGTTGCCAAATACACCTTCTGCTTCAATAACATCACCAATCTCAAAGGGCTTGCGAATACCCATCGCGATACCGGCAATTAAGTTTTCGGTCATATCCTGAAATGCAAAGCCTATGGCCAAGCCCACGATCCCTGCTCCGGCTAATAAAGAGGTGACCGTACCCTTCAAGCCAACAAAGTCGAGGGCTATAAATATGCCGGCTATTAATACCAGTGACTTAACAATTGAAGTGAGTAACCCTGCTATTTGGCGAGATTCAAACGTGCGGCGCATTACTCTGCCAACCACATTACCCACAACACGAGCTAAAACGCCAAATACAATGGCAATTAAAATTGCGACGACGATATTTGGGAGGATGGTTATTGCACCTTCCATCCATGACTCAAGTTTATCGCTTAATAGTTTATAGATATCGTCAATTTGCGGTATTTCCATGGCCTATAGTGTAACTCTCGTTTGTTTTGTAATTGACTTGGGAGTTACAAGAAATGTTCCGTTTTGTGAAATTTTTTAAACTGTTGAAATTTAGGGGTTTTTTATTTTATGAGGTTTCGGAGCAACAAGGTTTGTGAATCAATTTCACAGGTGATCAGCAATTTATACTCACAAGCGTCTGAGTTAACCAAGTAATACTTAAGTATAACTGGTAAGACCATGTGTAAAATTAATGTAAACATATTATTCACAATAAATTTACAAACTTAGGATTCAAGCATAGTATCAAATTGTGGCCATAAGTTGTTTATGGTTGCACACAAAAATAACAGAAAATCGAATAGCAGGTCGCTAGCGGAAAGCGAGAATACACATACCGGTAGTGAAACGCCCAGATTTGGAATCACACTATGAAATTGAACACGCGTAAAACGGCAGTTGCCGCCTTTGTAGGCGCTGCATTGCTTTGCTCACCAATTATTGCATCAGCTCAAGAAACTCAAGAAACTGAGGCCGAAAGCGAGAAAGAAGCAAAAAGGGATGTTGAGCTAATTCTTGTTACAGGTAGTTTTGTACGCCGAAGCGAAAACTTCGAATCTCCTTCTCCGCTAGCAGTAGTCGATAGTGTTGCAATCGATTCTATTGGCGCAAAAAATATTGCTGATATCACGCAAACGCTAACCATCAACTCGGGCGCAGAAAATAACCCAGACGCGTTCACCCAAAATGCTACGGCAGGTACCTCAAACATAAATTTAAGAGGTCTGGGTGTTGCTTCTACTTTGGTAATGCTTAACAGTCGACGTCAAGTCGTGAACTCGCAGCAAACTAATGAAGGTCTAAATTTTGTAGACACCAGCTCATTAGTGCCGATGATAGCTATCGACCGCGTTGAAATAATAAAAGATGGTGCCTCTGCACTTTATGGCTCTGATGCCGTCGCTGGTGTTGTTAACTTTATTACAAAGCGCAATTATGAGGGAGCTAAAATAACAGCAGATTATCAAGATGGTGCTCATGGTGATAATTCTGAGTACGTTTTGCAGGGGCTTTGGGGAACTAGTTCCGATAGAGGAAATGTGATGGCTGCTGTTAGCTACACAAGTCGCGATCCTCTGTTTTTATCAGATAGACGTCTATCTCGCCCACAAGACGATAGCAGTAACTTAGGTAATCCAGGTTCGTACTTTGGAGTACCCGGAATTCCCCCGGGTGTTCCTGTTATCGATCCAACCGGTTGTGCAGAATTTGGCGGTAACGCAAATATTGCCGCTACTGTTCCTTATCCTGGCTTCGGCTCATTAGATTTAGGAACGTGCCAATTCGATTTTGGGCCCGGTTATTCGTATGTTGCAGAAGAAAGTAGGCTGAACATTTTCGTGAAGTCTGATTTTGAATTAACAGATACAATTACGTGGGCAACCGAGTTCGGCATGGCTCGCAATCGGGCTGAACGTGGCGGTGCACCAAGCTTTCCAAACCTACGTGGGCCGATCGTTCCGGCAACACACCCCGACAATCCTTTTGGTACAGCGGTCCAATTTCTCGGAAGAGCGGAAGGTAATGGTTTTGAGGCAGACCCTGCAAACACTGAGTCAGAAACATTTAGATTCAATACAAGTCTAACAGGCGAGCTTGAAAGTGGTTTCTGGGAGATTAGTTATACCAATGCAAAAAATGAGTTTTTGTATAGTGTTGAAGATGTACTTAATACAGAGTTTAATCTTGCTTTAGCAGGGTTTGGTGGAGCAAATTGTGATCCAAGTAGTCCAGCTTCGGTGCCGGGCCAAGGTTCTTGCGAATACTTTAATCCGTTTGCTACGTCATTCACGACGTCGCCGAACTCACAATACGTTATCGATTCGTTCTCCGCCGACCAAGTCATTGACTCCGAGTCAAAACTGCAAGTGTTCGAGGGATTCGCTTCATTTGATGTCTTTGAGATGGGCGGTGGGTTTGCAGGTCTCGCCGTCGGCATGCAATACCGTGAAGAAGAACTAAGTCAGGATTATGATCAGTTATCTAACCAAGACAGCTTCTCCTTTGTTATCGGTAATCCAGACTTTAGCGGCACGCTAGATGTTTGGGCCGCCTTTGCTGAAATGGCATTACCAGTAAATGATCAATTAGATGTTCAATTGGCTTTGCGGTATGAAAATTATGGCGGGAGCATTGGTGACACCATAGATCCAAAAGTTGCATTTAATTATCGATTCTCCGATGATCTGTCTCTGAGAGGGTCTATTTCTACGTCATTTAGAGCACCGTCAATATTTATGCGAAACGGCGGGGCCACGAGCCTACAGCAGCTGACAGATTCAGTAGTGCAAGGCAACGCGTTTGCAGCAGTGCGCACAGTGGGTAATGAAGATCTGACACCTGAAGAGTCTACGGCGTATAACTTTGGTTTGTCCTTTGAGCCTTTTAAAGATCTATCGATTGAAGTGGACTACTGGAATTTCGAGTTTGAAGACTTGATAATTCAAGAGAGTGCACAGGCACTGTTAAACCAAAATCCAACGGACACTTCTCGTATCATACGAGCGGGCGATCCGCTGACAGGTCCAGTTCTGCAGGTAAATAATACATTTGTAAACGCCAGTTCTTTGGAGACTGATGGACTAGATTTCGTCGCTAGCTATAAAGTTGAATCTGAAATAGGTACGTTCGTTCCCAATATATCGGCAACATATGTTCTGGGTTATGACTTGAATGATCCACAAGCGGGTCAGGTTGACGGAGTCGGTCGAAGAAACTTCACTAATATTGGGGTATCTTCGCCAGAGTTACGAGCTAACCTTGGTTTAACCTGGAGAAAAGATGCCTATAGCGCAAACCTTTTCGTTCGGTATATTAGTAGTTACGACGATGATCAAAACTGTGCCGACGGCAGCATCATATCACAGGGCTGTGGCAGTGCTGGTTTGAAAGAAATTGATAGCCATGTAACTTTCGATGCTCAATTTAATGTAGATCTTAGTGCGCTGATTGATACACAGACATCTTATCTATTAACCGTCGGAGGTATCAATTTAACAGACGAAAATCCTCCTCAGGTTTTCACAAACAGTGGTTTCGACTCGAAGGTTCATGACCCAAGAGGACGTCAGATATACGCAAGATTGGCGGTTGAGTTCTAATTGCGTTTGACGTAAAAGAATTATACTAGCACCTGACAGCCGGCCCTTAATTTTAAGGGCCGGCTTTTTTGTAAACATATATCACCACTAAAGAGTGGGCCTTCTTTGCCTAATTGCAGCAACAGCTTTTCATTATTGCTCAAACTTCTTTAAAGTCTTCTATGTCGTCGATAGTAAAAGATAGATAAATCAGGAGTTCGATTATGACCACTAAATTAGATGATAACGCCATTGCGGCCAAATTAACTGCACTAAACGAGTTAGTTGTTGATGGTGACTCTTGGGTTAGGGAAGGCGATGCCATTACCAAAACGTTTTCTTTTAAGAGTTTTATTCGTGCATTTGGCTGGATGTCGCAAATCGCCATCTGGGCTGAGAAACTTAAGCATCACCCTGAATGGTTTAATGTTTATAACAAAGTGGAAGTGAAGTTAACTACCCACGATGTTGACGGATTGAGTGAATTGGACTTTTCGCTTGCCGAAAAAATGGAAAAATTTAAATAAAATAAAGAGATATTGACGTTAAAAGCATGCGCTTTGTATTAAGTTTGCACAATTTGTTTAATTAACCTGCGAACGATAAGAAAAATGCAATATTTCGATGATAGGGACTTGTGTTAGTAAAGTCCCTATGTATAATACGCACCACGTTGAGGCGAGGAAGAAAAGCCAAGCAATCTCAACGATTATTTTCTGGCGCGGGATGGAGCAGTCTGGTAGCTCGTCGGGCTCATAACCCGAAGGTCGTAGGTTCAAATCCTGCTCCCGCAACCACTTTAAAAAGCCTAGCATTTGCTAGGCTTTTTTGTTTTTTCCGCCTTTCCAGCGTTATTGTAAAAAATTCGCCCTTAATTAAGCGCTAAATCAGTACAACACGCCTACATTTTGCTTCGTAAAGTACCCCTATATTCTCAACTGGCTTTGTTAAACAGTATTTCATTTGCGCTGTTAAGCCTTTTTCATGTTTTACATTAAATTGATACTAAAGATACGGATTTTGTTGTGGTTAGAGCTATTTGGGACATCAATTAGTCTAGTTTTTTGTAATGCGCGTCACGGGCATTTCAAGATGTGCTATTTTGCACAAGTAGTAACTTGACTTTGCGGTTTAATTTTTTAAATGTCGTTTTTTAATATTTTCGCTTTTGACAATGATGCCTCATTGCTTGAAAGCTCATATCACTTTCCTCTTATTCTTTTATCTCTGCTGATTGCAGTGTTTGCGTCTTTTATGGCTTTCAACGTAGCAAGCCAAGCTGCGGTAACCAAACACAAATTAAGAAAAAATATTTTGCTCGCCACCGGAAGCTTTGCCCTAGGGGGCGGTGTGTGGTCTATGCACTTCCTAGGCATGTTGGCTTTAGAGCTTTGTACGCAAGTAAATTACGACGTCTCAACAACTATGGTATCTGCTATACCCGGGGTGGCGGCGTCTTGGGTTGCATTACATCTGTTAACAAAGAGGAAGGTTTCTGCTGTTGAAATTATGCAGGGCGGAGTGTTAATGGGCTCGGGTATCGGTAGTATGCACTACATTGGCATGGCGGCGATGGATATGGCGCCCTTGTTACGTTACGACCTACCTATGTTTCTATTTTCCATTGCTGTAGCCGTTATCTTGGCTATGCTCTCGTTGTGGATAAAATTTGGTATTCGAGCCAGCATCAACACCAAACGGGTATCATTGAGGCATGTCAGTTTGGCCAGCGTTGTTATGGGGTTGGCTATCGCAGGCATGCATTACACTGGCATGGCTTCAGCACGGTTTGTACTACCACCTGGGTTTGAGCTGACTTCTCAGCCATCGGGTATCACAACATATTTAGCTGTGGCAACCGCGGTAGTGACTACTGTGCTGATTGCATCGGCGCTGGGCGTGAGTCTATTGTTTAAATATCGAGATACAATGACGCGAGCTATTGAAAGTGAGCGAGTACAGAGAGCTATTACAGACACTGCCGTAGATGCCATTATTACCTTTGGCGACGACGGGATTATTCGCACTGCTAATCCTGCTGCAGAGAACGTTTACGGATACAAAGTCTCAGAGCTAATTGGCATGCACGCTAATGAGTTAGTTACTCCGGAACGCAGACATCTTTACGGGCCAGATTTTTACAAGAAAACTTCTTTTGAGGAAGAGCGGACTATTGGCAGGGGCATTGAAGCAGAGGTGCTGAGAAAAAGTGGAGAAAGGATCCCTATAAGAGCGGGGATTGGACACACTCGAATTAATGGGCGCGCCATCTTTGTCTCCCTTGCCTCAGACTTGAGAAAGCGAAAAGCGATTGAGAACAAGTTAAGAGAGAGTGAGGCTAAATTTAGAAGTTTAATTGCTAACATACCCGGCATGGCCTATCGCAAACTCGCGGGTCCGAAACGGCAGATGATTTTCTTAAGCGACGCTGTAAAAGATCTCACAGGATATGATGCAGAAGAGTTTATGCTACCTGACCCTAAGCGCACCTTCGCTTCTCTTTATCATCCAGAGGATAGAAAATATATTGAAGAAAAAAGAGCGGGCGAAGGCACTTTTACTCTTGAGTATCGAATAATTACCAAGTGTGAAGAGGTTAAATGGGTTATTGAGCAGGGGGTCTTCGTTGATAACGAGCATGATGAAGTGAAATATATAGATGGGTTTATTTCAGATATCACGCCTAGAAAAAATATGGAGAACGCGCTTAAGGCTGCTCGGGATAAGGCGCAAGGAGCAGCAGCTACTAGAGCTGCGTTCCTCGCCAACATGAGTCACGAAATTCGAACTCCCATGAACGCCATAATTGGTTTTAGTGACTTGATGTTAAGCGAAGCTACAAATCAAGATCAAAAAGGACATCTTACTACTATCAATCGCTCTGCTCGGTCTTTGTTGCATTTACTCAACGACATTCTTGATAGCGCCAAACTTGATAAAGGCAAGCTCGATATTGAGCTTAGAGAGTTTTCTTTACGAGAGGAGTTAGACCTGGTTGTTTCCACCTTTTGGTTAGAGGCAAAGCGAAAGCAAGTTGATTTGCGCTTATCGGTAGATGCTCAAATAGGTGACGCTTTTATTGGCGCCCCAGAGCGAATAAGACAAGTACTCAATAATCTCATTGGCAATGCAGTTAAGTTCACGCATGAAGGAGAGGTTGTCATCTCTGTTTATGAGCATTGTGATGATATTATTTTTGAGGTAAGTGATACCGGTATCGGTATGACCAAAGAGCAAGTAGAGCGTGTGTTCGATCCTTTTTCTCAGGCAGATGCCTCAATGAGCAGGAAATATGGAGGCACTGGGCTTGGCACAACAATATCAAAACAGTTGGTTGAGTTAATGGGAGGTTCAATATCTGTTTCTAGTGAAAAGAACGAAGGATCTTCTTTCATTTTTTCTTTGCCACTTAAGCCTGCTGATGTTTCGGTAAAGACAAAATCTTCGCGCACCTCTCATTCGAACATAATACGGGCTTTGAAAGTTTTGGTTGCCGATGATGTTCAACAAAATATAGAGCTTCTTACTCTATTCCTTACTCGCGCTGGTCATGACGTAACGTCAGCTGAGGACGGAGAGGAAGCGCTGAAAAAGATGAAGGAGCATGATTTCGATATTGTGCTTATGGACTTACAAATGCCTAAGTTAGATGGGCTTAGTGCAGCAAAACAGCGTCGTCAATTTGAAAAAGACAACAAATTAGACCATGTACCCATGATAGCACTCACCGCTAGCGTTCTCGTACAGGATAAATTGACAGCTGAACATGCTGGCATGGAAGGTTTTGCGAACAAGCCTGTCGACTTTACGTCACTAATGCACGAGGTAGCGAGAGTTCTAAAAGCAGACACCAAAGACGTTCTTTCAAAAGCGTTTGATAACGCATTGTTGTCAGATGCAAAAGAACTACTGGTTAGTGAGGTTTTGTCCAGTCGAACAATTGGCGTTCTTCATAATCGAGACATTATTGATTTGGAGCGAGCTACCTTAATGTGGGGTGACGAAAAGATTGTACTCTCTGAATTAACCAAATTTTTAAATCTTGCGCGTAGTAAATTAATTGCGCTTGGTAATGCTGTATCAAACAATCACACAAACGATGCGATTGCCGCTTTACATGCGCTAAAGGGAACCTCTGGAAACCTATGTTTAACTACGTTCTATCGGCATGTTAAAACCATCGAATCGCAAGCGCTTAAGCAGCAAATAGACGACCACCAATTAGCGTTGTTGAAGCACGATCTAGACGATGTCGCTTCTTTCATCGCTGTCCTAAATAATGCAGAAAAACACGTTCACACCTTTCCTGAAGGTTCAAATAATGGCACCAAGGCAGATAGCCTTAAAGATAAAAGCGCAGACAGCATCATGGCAAACAATGCAGTGCTGACTGAGCATCTTGTTAAGTTAAAGCAAAGCCTGCTTCAAAACATGATAGATGAGAGTGAGTTGGTTTTTCTGCGTAACGAGGCCGCCTCTCTACACGAGGACGCCATATCTCAAGTGTTGCTCCATATTGATAACTTCGATTTCAAATCGGCGTTAAAATATGTAGATGAACTGCTAAAAACGTTAGAAACATAGTAGAGGCTGACTATGCTTGATACTAAAATTGCGGATCCGATTTTGTTACTTGTTGATGATGAACCTGCTAATTTACGGGTTCTAAAGCAACTTCTATCTAGTCAATATCAATTAGTGTTTGCTCGTGATGGTCATGAGGCACTTGAGATTGCCTCATCTCGTAAGCCCGACCTCATTCTACTGGATGTCATGATGCCTGGAATGACGGGATTCGAGGTTTGTGAGTCACTTAAAAACAATGAAGCTACTGAACATATTCCTGTTATCTTTGTTACCGCTCTCAACGACGATATGGATGAAGCGAGGGGCTTTGAAGTTGGTGCAGTAGATTACATTACTAAACCTATATCACCTGCTGTGGTTAAAGCACGAGTAAAAACCCATTTAAGTTTGGTTCGTGCTGAGGCGCTTATGGAGAGTCGGCTGCATGTGGTTCAGCGGCTTGGCCGCGCAGCTGAGTATAAAGACAACGAGACTGGCATGCACGTAATGCGTATGAGTCATTTCTCAAAAGAGTTAGCATTGGCTTATGGGTTATCTGAAGAGCAAGCCACAACTTTACTCCATGCTGCTCCTATGCACGATATAGGGAAAATAGGTATTGCCGATAGCATTATGCTCAAACCTGGAAAGCTGACGGATGAGGAGTTTAAGGATATGCAGCGCCACCCTGAGATTGGGGCAGAAATTATTGGTGATTGCGGCGATTCATTACTTTTGAAGGTTGCCAAATCCGTTTCAATGACGCACCACGAAAAATGGGATGGCACGGGTTATCCAAAAGGTTTGAAGGGGGAAGAGATTCCTATAGAGGGTCGCATCTGTGCGCTTGCTGATGTTTTCGATGCTTTAACGAGTAAAAGGCCTTATAAAGAGGCGTGGAGCATAGAAAAGGCGGTAGAGTTTATTCAAAGTCAGAAAGGCAAACACTTTGAACCAAAGCTTGTCGATCTTCTTATTGCAATGCTGCCAAAGATTATTGAAATTAAAGAGACGTTTAAAGAAGAAGGGGAGTAATACCACTTTGCATAGATACTTAGCCACACAGCGAGACTTAAAATGTTGTCCCGCTGTTGCTAAATGAGGCAGCTGCCAGTATAATGCTTGAATAAAGTAATAAGAGCGGGCTCCCTCAAATTTTCAGGAAAGTAACGCACTTATTCATAGTAAGCTATCACCTAACGGTGTTTTTACCTACATAGATGTCGCTTTCTAAGACGTTATGTATGGGTTCAGAATTACAACAAAAAAGCCCCGCTAGTCCGGGGCTTTTTGTTGTATTAAAACCTAGTGAAGTAACATTTCTCTAGGTGATGACAGGTGGGCTTATGGCCCTTTTTTCGTTTTTGGAGGTTTGGATTGGCAAGACTTGAAGATAAACTAACCGAAATGCTAAATCCTGGTGTTGAAGCACTTGGATTCGAGTTGGTTGGTGTCGAGTTTGTACGTGCGGGGAAACATTCTATTCTTCGCGTTTTTATTGATCACGAGAATGGTATTTCCGTTGATAATTGTGCAGATGTTAGTCATCAAGTAAGCGCAATATTAGACGTAGAAGATCCGATCAGTACCGAATACAACTTGGAAGTGTCATCACCGGGAATGGATAGACCGCTTTTCAACGAAAAGCATTATAAGGCTTCTGTGGGTGAAGTGGTTCAAGTTCGTTTGTCTATGCCGATGGACGACAGACGTAATTTCAAAGGCGAAGTACTTTCTTGCGAAGACGGCATGGTAAGTATTGAAGTGGATGGCCAACAGTTCCAGTTAGCTGTGGCGAATATCGAAAAAGGTAACGTTGTTCCCACGTTCGATTAACGGAACAGCTCTGCTTTCATCGACGAAGGCAAAAGAGAGGCGAAAATGAATAAAGAAATTTTGTTAGTGGCGGAAGCCGTTTCAAATGAAAAACAAGTGCCTAGAGAAAAGATTTTTGAAGCGTTGGAGTTTGCGATTGCAAGCGCGACGAAAAAGAAAAATGAAGGCGAAATAGAAGTTCGTGTAAGTATCGACAGAACATCTGGCGACTTTGACACATTCCGTCGCTGGTTAGTGACACCGGATGACCAAGAACAAGAAAACCCATACGCTGAAATTACAATTTCAGCAGCTCAGGTTGATGAGCCAGAGATAGAATTGGGTGACTATGTTGAAGAACAGATTGAATCCATCAAGTTCGACCGCATAACTACGCAGACTGCAAAACAAGTTATCGTACAAAAAGTCCGAGAAGCAGAACGCCAGCAAATGATTGCTGAGTACGAAGACAGAGTTGGCGAGTTAGTGACTGGTACGGTTAAGAAAGTTAACCGCGACAACATCATCATTGATTTAGGTAATAACGCAGAAGGTGTTATTTACCGCGACGATATGCTCCCAAGAGAGACATTCCGTCCAGGTGATAGAGTACGTGGCCTGCTTTATGTTATTCGTCCAGAAGCCCGTGGTGCACAGCTATTTATTAGCCGTACTCACCCAGACATGCTGGTTGAATTATTCCGCCTTGAAGTACCAGAAATCGCGGAAGAAACATTAGAAATAAAATCTGCAGCACGAGATCCAGGTTCACGAGCAAAAATTGCCGTTAAAACTAACGACAAACGCTTAGATCCAGTGGGTGCGTGCGTTGGTATGCGTGGTTCACGTGTACAGGCAGTATCTGGAGAGCTAGGCGGTGAGCGTGTCGATATCGTATTGTGGGATGAGAATCCAGCGCAATTTGTTATCAACGCCATGGCGCCTGCAGAGGTAGCATCGATAGTTGTTGATGAAGATAACAACACGATGGACGTAGCAGTTGAAGCAGATAACCTTGCGCAAGCAATTGGTAGAAGCGGTCAAAACGTACGTCTAGCCAGCCAACTAAGTGGCTGGGAACTTAACGTGATGACGGTTGATGATCTCAACAAGAAACACGAAGAAGAAAACGCGAAGGTACTTAACCTATTCACAGCTGGTCTTGATATTGATGAAGATTTTGCATCAGTACTAGTAGATGAAGGCTTTACCACGTTAGAAGAGGTAGCCTACGTTCCAGTAAGTGAACTTTTAGCGGTTGAAGGATTAGATGAAGATACCGTTGAAGAACTGCGTACAAGAGCGCGTGCCTTCCTAACTACGCGAGCACTAGCGGACGAAGAGTCCCTTGAAGGTGCAGAACCGACAGAAGCCTTATTAAATCTTGAAGGTATGAGTAAACACGTGGCTTATGTGTTGGCCAGCCGCGGTATTACCGACCTAGAAGAATTAGCAGAGCAAGGCACCGATGATATCAATGATATCGATGAACTTAACGACGACACAGCAGGTGCATTAATAATGGCTGCTCGTAACATCGTTTGGTTCAGTGAAGAAGAGTAAGGTCAACAGGGGGATAATTACGTAATGGCAGATGTATCTATAGAAAAGCTCGCCAGCGACATTGGTACGACCGTTGACCGATTGGTTGGCCAATTTAAAGACGCGGGTATTGTAAAGAATGCCGGCGGTCAAGTTAACGAAGAAGAGAAACAAAAACTGTTGGATCATTTAAGTAAGCAACACGGTAGCTCAGCAGAGCCCACGCGCATGACATTAAAGCGCAAGACGACCAGTACACTAAGCGTTGGAAAGTCGAAAGAAGTAAAAGTTGAAGTACGCAAAAAACGTACTTACGTTAAACGTACTGACGTTGAAGAAGAAGCGAAGCGTCAGGAAGAAGAGCGTCTTAAGCGCGAAGCTGAAGAAAAAGCGGCAGCAGAAGCTAAGCAAGCAGCCCAAGAAAAAGCACGTAAAGCAGCAGAAGCTAAAAAAGCGGCTGACGAAGAGCGTGCCCGCCGTGCAGAGCAGGCCAAGAAAGACGCTGAAGCTCGCAAGAAAAACGAGCCGGAACTTTCTGAAGCTGAAAAAGCGAAGCAAGAAGAGGCGCGTCAAGAAGAAGAGCGTTTGCGCAAGGCTCAAGAAGAAGAGTCTCAGAAGAAGCTTGAAGAAGATGCCAAAAAGGCAGCTGAAGAAGCGCGTAAACTAGCTGAAGAGAACGAACGTCGCTGGAAAGAAGAAGAAGAGCGTCGCAAAAAAGCGGAAGCTGAAGAAGTTCACTTGCACTCAAATCGCTATGCTCAAGAAGCAGAAGATGAAGAAGACATGCAGGTTGAGCGTTCATCACGCCGTCGTCGCAAGTCGAAAAAACATGCTGGTGAACACCTTAAGCAAGGCTTTAACAAGCCTGCACAACCTGTAGAGCGCGTTGTTAAACTTGGCGCTACTATTACGGTTGGTGAATTAGCAAGCAAACTAGCGATTAAGTCTAATGAAGTTATCAAAGCCATGATGAAAATGGGCGAGATGGCAACAATTAACCAAGTGCTTGACCAAGATACTGCTGTTTTAGTGGTTGAAGAAATGGGTCATAAGTTTGAGTTAGTGAATGACAATGCGCTAGAAGATGAATTACTCGCTGAAGGCATGGACGGTGTTAAAACCACTCGTGCGCCAGTAGTAACTATCATGGGTCACGTTGACCATGGTAAGACATCCTTACTCGATTTCATTCGTCGCGCTAAAGTAGCAGACGGAGAAGCCGGTGGTATTACTCAGCATATCGGTGCCTACAAAGTAGAAACTGATAACGGCGAGATTACTTTCCTAGATACACCTGGACACGCGGCATTTACTGCAATGCGTGCACGTGGTGCAACGGCGACTGATATTGTTATCTTGGTTGTTGCTGCCGATGATGGTGTTATGCCACAAACTAAAGAAGCGGTTCAGCATGCTAAAGCGGCTGGCGTTCCTTTGATTGTTGCTGTAAACAAAATGGATAAAGAGTCTGCAGACCCTGATCGCGTTAAGAGCGAGCTTCTTCAACTTGAAGTTATTCCAGAAGAATACGGCGGTGAGCACCAGTTCTGTAACGTATCAGCGAAAACTGGTATGGGTGTTGAAGAATTACTAGAAGCCATCGTACTTCAAGCTGAATTGCTTGATTTAAAAGCGGTACCTGAAGGCCCATGTCGCGGTATCGTTATTGAATCACGTCTTGATAAAGGCCGTGGTCCTGTAGCGTCTGTATTGGTTCAAGAAGGACAACTTCGCCCAGGTGACATCCTGTTATGTGGTGAAGAGTACGGTCGTGTTCGTGCAATGCGTGATGAAAATGCACAAGAGATGAAGTTTGCTGGTCCATCAACGCCTGTTGAAGTACTCGGTTTATCTGGTGTACCGGTTGCCGGTGAAGATGCGGCAGTAGTGCAAGATGAGCGTAAAGCTCGTGAAGTAGCTGCGAAGCGTCATCAGAAGAAACGTGAGCTTAAATTAGCACGTCAGCAAAAAGCGAAACTTGAAAACATGTTTGCGAACATGGCATCAGGCGACGTGAGCGAATTGAACATCGTACTTAAAGCCGATGTGCAGGGCTCTGTTGAAGCGATTGCTGAATCACTGACTAAACTTTCTACATCAGAAGTAAAAGTTAACATCGTTGGTAGCGGTGTTGGTGGAATTACTGAAACTGACGCTACACTTGCAGCGGCATCTGGTGCCATTGTTGTTGGCTTTAACGTTCGTGCCGACGCATCTGCCCGTAAAGTACTTGAAGCGGAAGAAATTGACTTACGCTACTACAGCGTAATCTACAGCCTTATCGACGAAGTGAAAGCGGCCATGAGTGGTATGCTTGCACCTGAGTTCAAGCAAGAAATCATTGGTTTGGCTGAAGTACGAGACGTATTCAAATCGCCTAAGCTTGGTGCGATTGCAGGTTGTATGGTTACCGAAGGTAACATTAAGCGTAGTAATCCAATCCGCGTACTTCGTGAAAACGTTGTTATATACGAAGGCGAGCTAGAGTCGCTTCGTCGCTTTAAAGACGACGTACAAGAGGTTCGTAACGGCATGGAATGTGGTATCGGCGTTAAAAACTATAACGATGTGAAAGTAGGTGACCAAATTGAGGTCTTCGAAATCGTTGAGGTTAAGCGCGAAATTTAATTGCCTGTTTTAATTGGCATTTAAAAAGCGGGGGCCGAGTGCTCCCGCTTTTGTCTATACGCTTTTTATAAATAGGGTAAGGAGTTTACAATGGCTCGTGAATTTTCACGTACCGATAGGGTTGCTCAGCAAGTTCATAAAGAAGTAGCGAGTATCCTTCAAAACGAATACAAGCACAGAGTAGGCGACATGCCGTTAATCACTGTGTCTGAAGTTGAGGTATCACGAGATTTAGCTCACGCGAAAATCTTCGTTACTATTTACAACAGCACTGAAGAAGAAGGCAAAGAGCAGGTTAAGCAGCTGAAAGAGCTTAAAGGCTTTGTGCGCAGCATACTAGCAAAGCGTCTACGCATGCGGTCGGTGCCTGATCTCCATTTCTTTGAGGACAGGTCGATAATCGAAGGTATGCGTATCTCAAACTTGGTGTCTCAGACCATTGCTACTGATGAGTCAAAGCGCGACCTTGATGACGAACAAGAGTCGGAGTAAATGGCAAGACGACGTAAAGGCCGCGATATTAACGGCATAGTACTACTTGATAAGCCCCTTGGCGGGTCATCTAACCAGCTGCTTCAAAAGGTTCGATGGTTGTATAAAGCAGTCAAGGCTGGACACACAGGTGCACTAGACCCTTTAGCCAGCGGTATGTTGCCATTGTGTTTAGGAGAGGCAACTAAGTTTTCTCAGTTCTTGCTCGATGCCGAAAAGACCTATGAGGTTACCGCTCAATTAGGTGTTCGTACCACCACTTCAGATGCTGATGGCGAAGTAGTTGAAGAAAAGCCCGTTGATGTAACTGATGCACAGGTTAACGAAGCATGCCTAGCTTTTTTGGGTAAAAGCAAGCAAATCCCATCCATGTTTTCTGCGCTCAAGCACCAAGGAAAACCTTTGTATTTTTATGCCCGTCAAGGTATCGAAATAGAGAGAGAGCCTCGCGACATTGAGGTCTTTGAGCTGGAGGTACTGCGCATCGAATTACCTTACGTGGATATGCGAATAAAGTGCAGCAAAGGAACCTACATACGCTCTATTGTTGACGACCTAGGTCAAAACTTAGGTTGCGGCGCGTATGTAACACGCTTACATCGCACCGAAGTTGCAGATTATCCAACGGATAAAATGGTGTCATTAGATACCCTTATAAGCACGCAAGAATCACTTGATGAAGGTGACTTTGCCCCATTAGACGCTTTTCTTATTCCCATGGATACAGCGGTAAGTCGCTTGCCTCGTGTTACTATTAATGATGAAGAACGCAGTCGCTTCGACCATGGACAAAGTGTTAAAGGTGTATGCGAAGCAGAGCTTGTTGTGGGTGTTTCCTACCGCGTATATCATCAGCAAGCAGATGATTTGTTGTTTTTAGGCGTAGGCGAGGGGGTAAAAGACCCGCGAGACCAGGGACAGCCCAAAAACGAAGTTTTCGTTAACCCTAAACGGCGAGTGGTATATCCTTCTTAAAAAATAGTAGAGAAGAAATAATAAAAAAGAAAGTGCCTTTGTGACTTGCTAACTGGGCAAGCGTCATTATAATACGCGCTTCATTCCGTTCTGCTGAATTAGTGATCGGCGGAACATAATTTAGGAGAATGTTATGTCACTAACTAAAGAACAAACTGCAAAAATCATTGCTGAGTACGGCGTTAAAGAAGGCGACACTGGTTCACCAGAAGTTCAAGTAGCTTTGCTTACTCACAACATCAACAAGCTTCAAGGTCACTTTGCTGATCATAAGAAAGATCACCACTCTCGTCGTGGTCTTCTTCGTATGGTTAGCCAGCGTCGTAAGCTACTAGATTACCTTAAAGGCAAGAACGCTCAGCGTTACCTTGACCTTATCAAGCGTCTAGGCCTTCGTCGATAAGACTTGGGTTATACAAAAAAAGCGTCCATTGGACGCTTTTTTTGTGCCTTAAATTTAGTGCCGTCTCACTTTTCTTGTGATGTCTTAGTTGAGTGTTTTACCGCATTATTCAAAGTAGCTAGTTCCCGAGTCGTGAGCTCTCGCCATTGTCCTGGGCGAAGGTTACTTAACGCTAAATGCATAATTCGTGTGCGCTTTAACTTAGTAACTTCATAGCCTAAAAATTCACACATTCTGCGAATCTGCCTGTTAAGGCCCTGGGTTAAAATAATAGTAAACTTATTTCTGCCTGTTTGCTTAACTGTACAAGGCTTGGTCACCGTCCCTAAAATAGGTACGCCGCGGGCCATTTTAGTTAAAAACCTCTCACTTACTGGTTGATCTACCGTAACTTCATACTCTTTGTCGTGTGCGTTCTCTGCACGCAATATCTTATTTACGATGTCACCATCGCTAGTTAAGATAATAAGTCCCTCTGAAGGCTTGTCGAGGCGTCCTACGGGAAAAATTCGCTCTTTGTGACCAATGGCATCAATAATGTTGCCTTTCACATGACGCTCGGTAGTGCAGGTGATCCCAATGGGCTTATTATAAACAAGATAGACGCGATCTGATTTGTCCTTGGCAACAGCGCCAATACGCTTTTTATCAACTTCTACAGTGTCGTTAGGGCCTACTTTAGTGCCTAATTCTGGAGTCTTGCCGTTAATGGTAACGCGATTTTGCTCAATAAGTTTATCGGCCTCACGGCGAGAGCATAACCCGGTATCACTAATGTATTTATTCAAGCGTTTAAGCGTTTGCTCGCTCATTGAACTCAGTTTCCTCTTTAGTTTAGGGCTGTTTTGCTGGTAAGTGTCTACTGCTAATTTGATAGAAAATAGCGGCTGTAACACGAATAAAGGGGCAGTGAGCCCCTTTATTTATTCATACTGTGTTGGTACAAAGCTTTGCTTTTTAGCCGGCATTTGGCGATGCAGCAGGGCTTGTTCCTGCCGCAGGAGCGCCGTTTGTATTACTTGCGCTTGTACCTGATACCACCTTGGTAGCAATTTCCCTAATTTCATTTTCTAAGCTGTTCAGCCTGCCAGATAATGTTGCGTTGCGCTTTTCAAGCACTGATAGGGTGTCAGCTAAGTTTTTAACGTCTTGCTGGGTACCTGCTTTGTCATCCGCAGTTTGCTCAAGACGAACGTTCACTGCCAAAAGCTCATCAGCGACTGAGGCTAGCTGTTTTTTCAAAGAGCCCATAGTTGCTGATTGTGCATCTACATCTTCAGACACCGCATTTATGTCTTTACTCGCGGCACTTTGCACTTTACTCACGCGCTCGCCTAAATCTGCAATTTCTTTTTGGTTTCTGCGCCACGCAGAAGCCCAAAGCTTATCCATCTGTTCCCATAACTCGCTGGTTTTATCATTCAGTTCATTGACTTTTACTTGCAGAGCAACGGTCGATTCGCCCATTTCTTCACCTGTAGCAGAGAGTTTATTCTCCAGCAACATGATGCGCTCTTCTGCTCGCTCAGCAATGGCTTTTTGCTGTTCAAGCAGTGTGAATAAATAATAACAACCACCGCAGGCGGATAAGGCAATAAGGGCAATCAAAGCTACCCAAATACCATTGCCACCGGATGAAGATGAGGTGCTTGACGCAGGAGAGGGCGTGGAACTACTACCAGGCGAAGTTTGGCGCTTGGTTTGATAATCGCGACGGTCTTCGTCATCTAACCTAATAGTTGGAAATTCATCATTTTTTGAGTTGTTAGGCATAATATCGTTACATTCTCATTCTGGTTGTTTCTTCATCGATTAAACCTTACTTTACAAAGCCTAAGGCACAGGTTTACCGCAAGAAACACTAATTCTTTGCTCGCTACAGCATGGTATCGCTTATTTTAATTAAATGCCACGGCTTATCCGTTTAACACCTTTACACAACGGGGATAGTAAAAAGGCGAACACCTCATGCTATTGTGTTCGCCTTTTAAGGGGGGTTAATCGCCCATCCACTCAACTCGGTACAGGTCGCGACGTCTATCTAAATAGTTTCTCACCGAACCTTCGTTTTGCAGTTTAGTCAGCTTGTCTAAATCTAAATCAACAATTAGCGTCATTTCTGTGTTTGGCGTTGTTTCAGACACAATAGCATCGTGAGGAAAAGCAAAATCACTAGGTGAAAATACCGCAGTTTGTCCGTATTGAATATCAACGTTGTCTACTTTCGGTAAGTTACCTACGCTGCCAGCAATCGCCACGTAACACTCATTTTCAATGGCTCTTGCTTGCGCACAGCGTCTAACGCGTAAGTAGCCATTTTTTGTGTCTGTCCAAAACGGTACGAAGAGAATTTGCATTTCCTGATCGGCAAGGATGCGCGCTAACTCTGGAAACTCAACGTCGTAACAAATAAGCACGCCTATTTTGCCGAAGTCGGTATCAAAGGTTTTCAGGCTATTTCCGCCTTTCATGATCCAGTCTTCTTTTTCATGAGGGGTAGGGTGCAGCTTATACTGACTTTCTATCGTGCCATCACGCTTACAGATATAGCTTACGTTATAAAGCAAATCATCTTCTACCACAGGCATAGAGCCCGCGATAATGGTGATGTTATAAGACACGGCTAAATGAGACACCGACGTAAGGATTTCATCGGTATAGGTAGCAAGGTGCCATATTGCGTCAATGGACGACTCGGTCGGGCACAATCCCATAAGAGGTGCATTAAAAAACTCAGGGAACAGAGCGACATCACAAGAGTAATCTGACAACGCATCCACAAAGTATTCAACCTGTTGCAATAGCTCTTCTACATTATTGAAGTAGCGCATCTGCCATTGAATACAGCCTATTCTCGCGCTTAGTTTTCTACTGGCAATTAACGAAGGTGTGCCTGGCTCGTAGTAAATATTGTGCCATTGTAAAAGCGTAGCGTACCCTTGAGACGCTTCATCTTCGGGTAGGTAGGCCGTCATTACTTGCTTTACTTCAAACCCATTGGACAATTGAAAGGTAAGGATAGGATCGTAAATATCCTTCAGCTTTACCTGCTCAATGTACTCATATGGCGTCAGTTCTTGAGCATGGTTGCGGTAGTTAGGAATACGACCACCGGCCATAATCGATTTCAGATTAAGGTTTCGGCACAACTCTTTTCTTGCTTCGTACAACCTTCTGCCAAGTCTTAGCCCTCTGTATTCAGGGCTAACGATAACTTCTACGCCGTACAGTACATCACCATTTGGATCGTGTGTAGTAAGATAGGCATCGCCAGTAATTTCATCGTAGCTATGTTTGTCACCAAATTGATCATAATCAACAATGACTGATATAGCGAAAGCAACCACTTTGCCCTTATCTTCTATACAAATTTGACCATCAGAAAACGTGGTTACTTGTGCTTTATAATTTGAGTAGGGCCACGCCCCGCCAACATTGGCGTAAACCTTATCCATCAGATCTTTGACATCGTTGTAGTCATCTAATCGTAAATTTCGTAAGTCGAGGTGGTGCTCTGTCTCTTCTATCTGTGTTTGATCTTGACTCATTAACAACTCTCTTTTGCTTTACGTCTTGGTAGGGCCGTTCAAGGTATGCCTACATTCAATCATACATTCAATTAAAAATAAGCAAAAACCATGCTTTTTATTTAGCGATAAAAAATTTTGTGGATCACAACAAAAAAATAGCGGCTCGTAAGCTGTGATATATGTTGTGAATAAGGCTGATTAGCTCTATAACGCTGACAAATCATTTTTCGAATACATCATGCAAAGTCTTAACGTTACTCACCTTACCAATGTTAACCCTCTTCCTGTTTATAATGAGGCTCTTTTCGAGTCAATCGTCAACGACTTAGTGACGCAAGGGTTTAGTGTTCAGCACTCTGCACTGCCTAGTTTTATTACCGACGCATTGCTGTCTTGTCAGGGCGCTATGGCAGACAGTGAATATCAAAAAGCCGGCATTGGTCGAGCGTCAAGTTTTCAGCATGTGGATGCTATACGCACAGACGATATTAGCTGGATTACCGGCAGTACAGTTGAAGGAGAAATCTGGCTATCGTGGTGTGAAGCTCTTAAAACCTACATTAATAAAACCCTGTTTATGGGGTTGTTTTCATTTGAGAGTCACTTTGCTTGTTACGATGTAGGAGCTTATTACAAACGCCACGTAGACGCCTTTAAAGGACAAAGTAACAGGGCGCTCTCACTGGTAGCCTATCTCAATGAACAATGGCTAGAAAGCGATGGCGGCGAACTCGTTTTGTACACAAGTGAAGACGATGCTACAGGTTTTATAGTGCGACCAGAAAAGGGGACGTTTGTGATTTTTTTAAGTGAACAATTTCCCCATGAAGTCTTAACGTCAAAACGTCAGCGTCATTCAGTGGCGGGGTGGTTTAGAGTAAATGGTAGTATTAATGGTCAAATAGACCCACCAAGATAACCATGACTAGCGCAATATGGGAGGTAAGTGCTAATATCAATCCAGATGCAATATTATGCATACTTGCCCACAGCGTTGTTTTTTCATTACTGTAAGTCTTTTACCCAAGCAGGTGCGCTTACAATCAACGTTGTGTTACTTAAGGAAAAGACGTAAGAAGTGGTTGTTAAATGTTGGAAAAAATCCCTGATCCCGTACCAAGAGAAGACCTTCATGTATTGGTTATTGATAATCAAGGATTAGTGCATGATGTAGTGGCCTCAGCACTGCACGAAGTTGGGATAAATCATGTGAGTAGCGCATTTAACGCCTTTCATGCGAAACGCTTATGCGAAACCAGACAGTTTGATTTTGTTTTACTTGCCTTTAATGTCAGTCACGATAAAGATGGCTTTCACTTATTTGAAGAGTTGAAACATCTTAATTACATCAACGATACCACCACGGTTATTTTCTTAAGCGCTGAAACGTCCACAGAGCTGGTAAACTGCATTGTCGAGTTGCAGCCCCATGATTTCTGGGTAAAACCATTACAGCGAACGAAAATAGTTTCTCGTCTTCAGTATCTTCTCCATATTCGATACAAACTGCATAAAATGCTGCACTGCATGCAAAATGGCGATTATTCCACGGCCATGTATTACGCAGAGCGACAATTAAAAGACAGCTCGTTAATAGAATATCACCCGAGAATAAAGCGCTTAATTGGCGATTGCCTGCTGCAATTGCGAGACTTTGAAACCGCCGAAAATTACTTTCGAGAGCTGCTGCAAAGTATGGACCACGCCTGGGTACACATTGGGCTCACTCGCTCGCTGCTTCGCCAAGACGAGCTAGAAGAGGCTCAGCTAATTGTAGATGATTTGCTTCAGCGGCCTGACACTCGCTTTCTTACGTTCGATTTACTGGCCCAGTATTTTATTGAAAAAGAGCAGTTCGATATTGCCTACGAACAAATGAAAGAGGCGAGTCGACTTGCACCGAGAAACATTGAACGAAATAAACGCTTATGGGATTTAGCACGGTTAAATCACGACAAGATTGGCCAGCTATCTGCTGTACAAAATATGGCGAAATTTGCTAAAAACTCTATTCATGACTCACCTCAGCTTTCTTTAAATGTAATACGTTCTACCATCGATTTAGCCACTAGCCTTGGCGGTACTGATGCTGAAAAGTATATTCAACGTGCGCAACACGACCTTGATAATGTCGCACAGCAAAAAGGGGTACGCACTGAACTGGGCGAGCAAGTGAACGTTATTAAAGCCAGAGTGCTGTGTCTAAAAGATGACAAGAAAGGCGCTGAGCAAGTGATGAAGCAAAGCTCAGCGAATACGGATGGTCTGTCTATGGAAGACAGTCTGGATAAGATGAAAGCTTTTCACGAGCTAGGTATGCGCGAGCACTGCATTAGTATTTTGGAAAAACTTCGAAAGCAAATTGAGGGCGATACGTTCACATCGCAAGTGGTAGATGAATATCTCAAGCAAGAGTCTATAGAACGAAACGAAATTCAATTTACGCCTAAAGAGCTCAAGCACATGGCGACGGTGAACTACAAAGAAAATCGTCTTGGTCCTGCTTACAACAACCTTCGACAGGCGCTAACAATTTCTCCCACCGACAAGCAAGTGGCCCTAAGCTTACTTAAGATTATTACAAATATTCACGTGGGCGAAGATTTAACTGAAGATCAAATTGCGTCAGCTAAGGCGGCTGCAAAGGTATTGGTAGAGGGCAAGCTCTCTCCTACTCAAGCTGAAAAGCGAGATATGTACATTCAGCGCTTAGGGCTTGAAATTGATGATGTGCACGCGTCTGACTTTATTGGCGTTCTGTCACAAGAAGTCAGCGCTTTAGACTCCAGCTCTTCAAACAGCAGCGCTTTACAAAGTAGTGATAAGGACGGCGCTAAAGAACGCGAAGCATCTCAATAGAAAAATACCGTACAAATAAGCATTATGTTTTTATAGTAAAATAAAAAGAGGCAGCTAAACGCTGCCTCTTTGTGTTGTCGTGTTATTTTCGACGTTTAGCTAGCGCGTTTTTTAGAAACAGCAGACCAACGGCGAAAGCCAACCATTGCAGCAAGCAATGTTAGAATTCCTCCCATTGAGCCACCAGAACTATCTTCGTCTTCATCGGGTATTGGAAGCGGAGCTGGCTCGTCTGCGACTAAATTGAAGGTAGCAATAAACGGGTCGTGATCAGAGCTTCTAAAAGGACCAATATCAGTAAAAGCATAACCTTCTTCATCTGGGTAGAATCGAAGTGCCTGGTTATATTGAAGTTGATAGGCTTCCACAGAATTGATGTTCCAATGTGTGCCATCAACGGCGTCCGCTAGCATTGCATCGCTTGCTAATACGTGGTCTAGGCTACCCACTTGCTCGGTACCAAAGAACCAGTAAGAAAAACCATCTTCATCAAAGGTTTCTGCAAGGTTATGATAACCATAGCTTGCGTCCACCTCGACAGATTCACCCTCATCCATTCCAGTGTTAATTGCAGTTTTAATCGTGTATCCGCGGTTTTCTGGCGTGTAGTCGGTAAGCACTGCAACAGGGTCTTCTGCGCTGTAGGCATTTAAATCGCCCAGTATTATTTTGCGCTCAGGCAGTGTTTCATCATTTAGCGCATTACCTAGCGTGATGGCAGCAGATACACGAAGTGCGTTACAGCTGCCCTGAATGGTATCAATATCAGAAGGAGCTTCTGCAACATCTTCGGCACACTGCGAGCCCTTTGACTTAAAGTGGTTGACTGCAACGGCAAACGTTTCGCCGCTTTCAGTGTGCTCGAAGGTTTGCACTAGCGACGGACGCATTCTCGCTAGTCTATCTTCCGATACTTGTTGTTCAGGCATCGCCACTATTACCGCATCGCCTTGTGGTGTTACCACTGTGCCGCGATACAATAGCCCAACGGTAATTGCGTCAGTGCCAATTTGCGAGTTATCAGCAGTACTGATAAACGCGTATTGCTCTGCTTCGCCAAGCTGGGCATTAATAGCATTAAGTAAAGATTGAATGGCACTATCATCGCCAAAACCGTCGTTCTCGATTTCCATTAGGCCGACCACGTCAGCATTTAAATCAACAATGGCTTCTACTATACGACCTTCCTGAAGTGCAAAAGCCGCTTCGCTTTCAGCGCCACGATTATCGTCGTAGTCGAACGTCAGTTCACCGTTTTCATCTTCATCACCATTGAAATAGTTAAGAACGTTAAAGGTAGCTACTGACAGATTACCCTCACTTACTACTGGGGTATCTTCACGAGTAGAAGTAACCGCGATGACGTCGGTAGGATTGATGCGATAAGTTCCAAAACTAAAATTCAGCGGGCCTGATGCAGACACAGTGTCGCCAATACGAATAGTATTAGCGTAGCTAAAGTTGGGGAAGAAGCTAATGGCATCTGGGTATTGTGAACCGCTGTTATCTTCGATAGTTAATAGGCTAGCTTCACTCTCTGTCTGTGCAGCAGCAAAGGCATCAGAAAGGGGAGGAGCAATATCGCTTGGCTGACGTTTAACACTATCACTCACCACAATTTCACCGAAACGCCAAAGCGAGTTGGTGCTGGTTACCGTGGCATCGGTGACGCTAACTAACATTCCTTCAAGAGCCTCCAAATCTTCTTCGTAAGGCATTGAAATGCTAGTGGTCATGACATCATCGCTCGCACCGCAATCTTCGGCTACAACGTCGCTATCCATTTCTATGGTGGTCATGCCGAAGTTTTCAGTCACGCTTCCATATAAACGAATAACATTGCCAACTGTAATGTCCGTCTCGCCTTCGACAATAATCGCCTCAGATGTCGTTGCATCGCCATCGCTATCAGCGTTTTCTTCTTGGATAAAGAAGCCGCCTTGTCGTGTACCCGTAATGATGGCTTCAATAATATGACTATTTCCTGCTTCATCAGAGGCAGCGTCAGAGCCTTGTATTGCGCTTATGAGTGTTGCATCATCGCCACAAACGCCTAATGCAACTGGTGGGTCAACAGGCGGAACTTCTACATCACCACCGCCTTCAGTGGTAAAGGTACCTAAAGGAAATGGCGTAGATGCTTCTGCGTTAGTGTTAGCACCGTCAAGGGCATCAACACCGCTGTATGCCCAGTTTTCATCATTAAAAGTTCCTGCGTTTGCGGTTTGTCCATTGCTACGGTAGGCCCATCCATCTAGATATTCCCAAGCAGTGCCGTTACCATCAACGTTTATGTCGCCAAAGGTATCAATAACGTTGCCGCCTTTGAAAAGCTCGACTGCATCATCACCGTTAATCCCCATTGCTGAGCTATCAAAGTCTGGAGCCATACCGAAAAAGCTAGTAAAGCCGTCTATTTCTGAGGCGATATACAGGTACGTTCCTGCTGACGCACTTTGAACTGGAAACGTAAATTCTTCACCATCGCTACCGCCACCGTTATTGGCACTTCCAATGCCATACTCGGATAGGTCAGCAACGTCATTTATCACATAAAGCTCAACTGCCTTTGGTACACCGCCCGATAAAGGGCCGTCAATCACACCGCTGATGACAATGTCGTTTGCCAACGCGACGTTAGTTGCTGCAGAAAGTGAGAGCGCCGATAGGATGCCTGCGCTAAGTAAAGATAGTGATGTTCTCACGTCATTTTCCCTTTTGTAGTAGTGTTTTTTTATTTTTTTATGCCCGTGAGGGCAGGCAACATTATTGTTGCTTACACTACCGTATAGGGATTTTTTAAGCGTAAATATGACTTAAGTATATTCAAGCTGTTTTTTGAGATTTCATTTATAAACAGTGGCTTAAGTTGTATAGGTAAGTTTATTTATCACATTGGCTATCGCTAAGGAGCTAAGTGATAGCGTTAAGTAACAGTACTGCGTTGTTTTTAGTAACCAAAAACTCGGTGAAGTAATGCACTAGCGTAAGATACGCTCATACCTTTAAAAGCTCATATCTTCACAAAAAAGTGCTTATCGAAGCGCACCCCTTACAAAAGCAGATCATGACAAAGCCAGCTCCTCGCAAAAGTACGCATAATCATCGAGCGCTTTATATGCATATTCATTCGAGGCGGTGACCATGTCTTCACCTGCGTCTGGCAATAAATTACAAGCAGCGGTGGCAAATCGCGTGCTGCGACGGTCGCCACGGCAATGTGCCAGTGCTAATGTGTAGCCACAGAGCTCTGCAAAGTAGTTAAAGCCACCTTGATTTGCTTTTTTGCCCATGACGACATCTTCAGGTGAAATGCCAACTTTTGCATGATGGCGCGAACGGATGAGATAGTGCTTGTTGTCAAAAATCGCTTCGTCGAGGATAAGGTCTGGATTGCGCTGCATTCGGCGCTGGCTTCGTGCGGTTAAATGAGCAGGATTAAGCTGATTGACCGGGCAAAGGGATGCGAAGTGATGAAGCGGAGCAGCCTCACGCTGTTGTTTCACTTCTACAATATGACAATGGGAAAAACTCACCGAAGTATGTGGCTTTTTGGGACCGACTAAAAAATAGAAGCGGTCGAGGTTTACCGAGCCGGTTCCGGCATCCTCGCGGCGCACGATATCAACCACTGAGTCATCCATAAAAGGCGCAAAGGCGTTGTAGAGTTCAGAATATTCTTCGTTAGTTAGCGGAGTGAATTTTGCGCTGTTAGCCTTAAATGACAAGGTATCATTATTAAAGTCTACCGCCCGTGCAAGGGCACTTTTTGTTGTAAAAGCGCTGCCGTTAGCGCTTCTCAATACTGCCTTATCGTAAAGCTTGGCTAATTTTGTGGCTACTTTATCAGGTCGCCAGTTAACCGCTTCGTTAATCACGGCTTCATCTTCGGTCACTCTACGGCAGGTTTCGATGTAAGCGTTTAAAAAAGTATGCTGTGCGTTTATCACGTCGTTTTTGCTAATGACGGGTTTTGTTGTGTCAACGTCCTTATCCACATAGGCTCCAGTCACAATACCTTCACAATGTATTTGAGACAGCGTAAATGACGTGAGCAACCGCATTATGTCCCAGTGCGCTCTGCCAACGCAGGTATCGTCAAAATCGTTGGGTGAAAAAATGACAGTATCACCGTGGGAGCCCTCTTCAGTAAGAAACCCAAAATTAGACAAGTGGCAATCACCCACAATACTTGTCAGAGGAATGGCATTAAGGTTGTCTGGCAGGCATATGACCCCATTATACACGTCGGAGTAAAATAGCTGTGCAGTACCGCGGAAGAAAACAAAAGGGCTTGAAGCCATTTTTATATGTTTTCCGATAGTCCTTGACGGTGTCGAACCATCAATTCTGGCAATGTCTTGGGCAATTCGCGAGTTTCGCATTAGACTACTCCGGTGTTATATCGCGTTGTTTTTAATCATATTTGATAAGTTTTAATCGTTCGATTCAATAACTTGATTAGACGATTCACATTTACCAATTAGTGTTTTATAAATTAGCGCGCTATTCTTTGCATCAAGTTGAAGGGCACTTGAATTTAGCGAAACAAAAATTGCAAAACCAAGTGCTCATAAAAAACGTAAAGATTACTCTCGTATGCTACTGGCTTACGAATCTAATTTAAAAACAATCTTTCTTAAAACATTCTTTCTTAAACCATAATGGAGAATTTAAACATGGCAATGATCAATACTGCTATTAAGCCTTTTAAAGCAACAGCATTTAAAGACGGCGAATTTATTGACGTAAGTAGTGAAGACATTAAAGGCAAATGGTCAGTATTCGTATTTTACCCAGCTGATTTCACGTTTGTATGCCCAACTGAGCTTGGTGATATCGCTGATAAGTACGAAGAGCTACAGTCTCGTGGTGTAGAAGTATTCTCAGTATCTACTGACACTCACTTCACTCACAAAGCATGGCACGATTCTTCAGACACAATCAACAAAATCAAATTTGCAATGATTGGTGACCCAACGGGCGAAATCACACGCAACTTCGATTGTATGCGTGAAACAATGGGCCTAGCTGACCGTGCAACGTTTGTTGTAGACCCAGAAGGTATTGTACAAGCAATGGAAATCACGTCTGAAGGCATTGGCCGTGACGCAGATGACCTAGTACGTAAAATCAAAGCTGCTCAGTACGTAGCGAACAACCCAGGCGAAGTATGTCCAGCAAAATGGAAAGAAGGCGAAGCAACACTAGCACCTTCACTTGACCTAGTTGGTAAAATCTAAGTACTGACGTAACTAGCGCGTTTTTTCAAAAACGCAATTAGTTGATAGGGAGTGAATTCTCGCTCCCTCTATTCAATTTTTATTTAACTTTCCAGTTTCCGCTTATAAGTTGACCATCAAAAATGGTTGGCGGGGATCGGCATGTCGAAAATAAGGCAGGACAACCGTGTTAACTAAAGAAATTTTACAAGCATTGAAGGGTTATACCGAGACAATGCAAAAAGACGTAACCTTTGTCGTACAGACCGGTGAACACAGCAAGCGTGAAGAGCTTGTTGGCTTTCTGTCCGACATTGCAGGTATAAGCGATAAACTTAGCGTTGAAGAACGCGACACAAACGGCATACTTCGTAGCTCTGTAAGCTTTTTATTAGAAGCTGATGGCGAAGATACGGGGATAAGATTTTCAGGTATTCCGGGCGGTCATGAGTTTAACTCACTGATTCTAGCCATGCTGCATGCTTCAGGAACCGAATTAAAACTAGATGACAGCGTAGCGTCTATAGTTAAAGCAGTGAGCGAACCACTCAATTTTGAAGTGTTTATCAGCCTAAGCTGCCACAACTGCCCAGAAGTCGTTCAAGCGCTAAATCAGTTTGCGTTAATCAATCCAAACATTACGTCTGAGATGATAGATGGCGGTTTGTATCAGAACGTTATTGAAGAACGTGACATTCAGGGCGTACCAAGCGTTTACTTAAACGGCGAACTATTCGCTAACGGTAAAGTAGATGCTGCTGTGCTTATTAATAAGCTTATTGAACAAAACCCAAGTTTAAAAGACGCCAACAAAGGTGAGTCAATGCCGTTACAAGACGTAACTGTTATTGGCGGTGGACCAGCTGGTGTGGCATCTGCTATCTACAGCGCTCGTAAAGGCTTAAAGGTATCGGTTATCGCAGAAACATTTGGCGGCCAAGTAAAAGATACCATGGGCATTGAGAATTTAATTTCAGTGTCGAAAACCACAGGCCCAGAGCTTGTAGGTAACTTGATGGAACACGTGCGCGATTATGACATTACTCTTAAAGAGCATGTGCGTGTTGATAACATCGAAAAAGGCAATATCAAAACAATTACGCTTTCTTCTGGCGAGCAAATTCGTACTCGTAGTCTTATTGTTGCCACCGGCGCTCGTTGGAGAGAACTAGGTGTGCCTGGTGAGAGAGAGAACGTCGGGAACGGCGTGGCATATTGCCCACACTGTGACGGTCCATTCTTTAAAGGAAAAGATGTTGCAGTGATTGGTGGCGGTAACTCAGGTATTGAGGCAGCCCTTGATTTAGCCGGTATTGTGAAATCGGTGACTGTTTTTGAATTCATGCCTGAATTAAAAGCAGACCAAGTATTGATTGATCAAGCAAACAAGCGTGACAACATTACCATTATCAAGAATGCGGCAACGCGTCAGATTTTAGCTGAAAATGGCAAAGTAAATGCTATCGAGTACCAAGATCGCAGTACCAACGAAGTGCACACGAAAGAATTAGTCGGTGTGTTTGTTCAAATTGGATTGGTACCGAATAGCCAATTTATGAAGGATACCGTTGAGCTTACTCAATACGGAGAAGTTGTTATTGACGGTAAATGTCATACTTCTGAGCCTGGCATATTCGCTGCCGGCGACGTGACAACAGTGCCTTATAAGCAAATTGTAATCTCGATGGGCGAGGGTGCTAAAGCGTCGCTAGCCGCTTTTGAATATTTGCTAAGTCGTGAAGTAGCTGACACTGAAGAAACTAGCGAAAAAACTAGCGAAAAAGAAACAGAAGCTGCCTAACTAAACAGCGGCAGCAGTAACCAAAAACCGGATAAGTTTACTTATCCGGTTTTTTTATGGGCATGGTCTAGTCTAATTTAGGCACGGCTTTGGAACTTGCGTTCTTCAGTGTTCACTTTAATCCATTCGCCAGTGCTGATGTACTCAGGAACTTGCACGACAAGGCCAGTAGATAGGGTAGCTGGCTTGGTGCGCGAGGTTGCTGAAGCGCCCTTGATTGACGGGTCAGTTTCAACCACTTCTAGTTCTACGCTCATTGGTAAGTCGAGAGCAACAGGCACATCACTCACAATTAACACCTGAATAGACTCAGTCTTTTCATTAATGAACAAGGCTTCATCAGCAATACTTTCTTTGTTTAGGTGATAAGGTGTGTAGTCTTCGTTATCTAGAAAGACAAATTCGTCGCCGTCCATGTATGAAAACATCACCGGGCGGCGCACTAAATCAGCCATTTCTAACATGTCTGAGTCTTTAAATGTTTCGTCGAATTTAGCGCCGCTGACGACATCGTACATACGCATACGATATATGCTTCCGCCAGCGCGGCCCTGAGGTACTGAACGATCAATATCTCTTACAATACATGTTTTTCCACCGTAAACGATGGTGTGATTTTTTTTAATTTCACTTGCCTTTGGCATGGTCTTACCCTGTTATTAATGGCTTTATCTACGCGTAGCCATGTTAAGTTTCCCTACTATCTTCCGCTATTTTGCACGAATGAGGAAGTGGATTGTAGCTAAAGTTGTTGCTAAAAATTATAGTTTAAAGGAATTGGCGTTCATATTGTGGGCGATTTGTGGGCGATGAAAGTTAGGTGAGCAGCACCCATACGGTTTTAATTACGCTTATTGCGTTTCCATGTACCGCCGTAAATATAATCACTACAAACAGATACCTTTAGCTGGCAAGTTTTACAGATAATATGCCACTCACCCTTATAACTAACGCGATACTGAACGTCTGATTCCACATTGCAATTGTCACATTGTCGTGGCGGCCTTTCTCTTGTCTTTTTTCCCACTTATGCTTTCCTACCTACACTTTCCACCTAGTACTTTCCTACTAGTACTTTCCAACAAAGAATCTCACCAACTCAATGGTTATCTATTTACGCTGACAAGCCCTAGATTTTCTTTGCCATAACAACGGCGATTGCTGAGCCTTTACCTACCATGTTACCCCATAATTTCATGGCACTCGTTGGGGCAGTGGTCATTGCATTGTACGCTTCGTCTTTGTGACTTTGCTCGTCTGACTGGCAACGTCTAAATTTTTCCAGCACATCAAAGGGCGTGGGTTCAACGCTCTCAAGCAGGCCGCACTGTTCTTCGTAGTGCTCATCAACGAAACACTCAACGCAATAGATGGTATAAAAAAACCAGTTACGCCCCAAAATCCTCGGAAGAAAACCGGTCATAAACCCAGCTACCATCCAAAGCAACAGCATATAGCTGCCTCGAAACGGGGGCATGTGGTTTTCAAATATATCGAGATGACTCTTTTCAGTGGCCAGGTGCTCAGAAGCAAACGAAGACATGTTATCGTCTCTCTTTTGCTTTTCATCCTCCTGTCCACTCAGTCTTGGCGGCGTTAGTTTAGCCCAAAGGCCTGCCACTATGCTCACTAAGAAATCGGCGGTAAGGGCGCCGCGGTAAATCCAAACTGCACCAGTCTCGCCGGCGTGACTAGCTCGTAACTCTTTGTCTACTAGACTTATCCAATTGTTGGTCATCGCTTTGCTTATTATCGACATCACTTTTCCTCGTTAATAGGGGGCCAACATCCCATAGAAAGCCACGCATAGCGCAACTAGCTATACCGTATTAATTAACACGGTAAGGCGGTGGTATATTTGGAATTTCTTTTCCTGTTGGTTATCGGTAGCGTGATTTGCCAGCGGCATAAGTATTTGACGGCTCACAATGAAGCCGAGTGTGACAGGCGCTATTAGCCAGGCCACTTGCCAATGGCTGCTTATAATTGCAGAAGCGGTAGCAAGTAAACTCAGTGCGCCAAAATACAACTAATAAAAGGGAAAAAAGGTGCGAATAAAAGGTCGGGCGACTTCGCTTGGGAGTTTTATAAAAATTAATGGCGCAAATAGAGCTTGGAAAGTCACCATGCCGCCAACGATAACCACAAGGCACCCACACAATAGAAGAAACATAAACACAGTACTCGTAATCAATGAGTAGTTAATACCGCTGTGGCTACAGTAAAAGATTGATACTTAACGAATTGTAATTTTTAAAAAGACGAGGCATAAAACTAGGTGCATACGCTAGACATTTAACTATTTGGTTTGCCCAAAAAGGACAGGGTCGCTGACAAAGTGACCAGCAAAGGGCAACGTGCGCCAGAATCATAGGACCTAGGAAACATAAATCAGTACAGCATGACTTAATATAACTAAAATAAAGAGTTCATTTTTAAATAGAGTTGATAAATTAATAAAAAAAAACATGAGATTGCACCGTGGGCACTGCCATTTTTCGTTTCCTTTTTCGATTCCTTTTAATAGCGCTTTTTCTTCTTTGTATATGCGCGGCCTATTTCTCTTTTTGGCCAGTACCCATTTCACCCGCATCTTGGCAGGCGCCAAAAGACAATGGCCTGGTTGAAAGTTTCAAGCAGAATGAAAAATTAAAGGCGCTTCGGCGCATACCAATGGCTGATGATTATGGCCCCGAGGACCTTGCAATAAGTGCAAGCGGTGTCATCGCTGTTTCGAGTCATTCTGGAAATATTCTTAGAAAGCGCCCCAGTGATACTCAGTTTGAGGTTTGGGTTAACACAGTAGGTCGTCCTCTTGGGATAGAGTACGATAGCGACGACAATCTATTGGTTGCTGATGCACACCGAGGCCTACTTAAGATTGATGTCGCTGGCACAGTTAGCGTATTGGTCGATAAAGTTGAGGATGGTGGCAAAGATACTGCAGTTGTTTTCGCCGACGATGTTGATATTGCCGATAACGGAATGGTCTACTTTACTGATGCGACATCCAAATTTGCTGCTCAAGATTACGGCGGAACGCTGAAGGCCAGTATGCTTGAGATAATGGAGCACAGGGGGAATGGGAGGCTTATCGAATATAACCCCGTTACTGGGGCTTCAACTGTTATAATGGATGCTCTTATTTTTGCCAATGGAGTCGCAATAAGTAACAACGGCGATAGTGTACTTGTGAATGAAACGGGAAAATACCGTGTATTACGCTATTGGCTAAAAGGCGTTAATAAAGGCAGGGTGACTGTGTTTATGGATAACCTACCAGGGTTTCCAGATAATATTAGTACCACCAAGGAAGGGGATTATTGGCTAGGCTTTGCCGCACCGCGCAGCAGCATGATTGATGAACTGTCTGCTAGTCCTTTCTTAAGAAAGGCCATAATGCGCATGCCCGCCGCGCTGCGTCCAAGTGCAGAGGCTCTCGGGCACGTGATAAAAGTGAGTTCAACAGGTGAGGTACTGCAAAGCCTTCAATCTGCCGAAGGGGGCTATGCGTTTACCACCGGTGCACTTCAAACGGCGGACGGGCTTTATATCTCAAGTTTAACAGAGCCCTCCATAGGTTTTATCCCTAGTGCAGAAATGCCATTTGAAGACAGTGAGTGACTCTTTTCAACACGCCCTCATTTTAAACGAGCAATGTCCTAATAATGTTCCAGCAATATTTCCGCCATATTTTAATTGTTTCATTAGCGTTTGTTTACAAAATTTTAAAGTAGATAAATGTTAAATTGCGGATGTGTGTGGCAATATCGATGTAGAGTTTATTATTTGATCAGTGCGCTGCGAACAGAAACACGTTTACTCAAAGCCATGTTTACGCAAAGCCACGTTTACATAGAGAGCTACGTTTACTCCACTGGTTGCTACAAGGAATATTTGTATGAAGGTAAGCAATTTTTCATCACTAAGAGAGCTCACGATAGCCGCTCTCGTGATTTCATCTGTCACTGCGTGCGGTGGTAGTGGTTCTTCTAACACCACACCTGAAGCCAGCGTCACTCCTCCTACTCCTCCTGTGTCAGAAACGCCAAGTGAACCCGACTGGCAGGCAGGCGTTTACGAGCCCGAATCAAATTTTATCAACCAGTGTGAATCGCCAAGAAGCGGTATCGATCCGTTTTCAGGTAATTCTTATCCTGATGAAGCTGGCACTGCAATGGATGAAAAGCTGTGGATGCGCTCATGGACTAACGATACATATCTTTGGTATGACGAAGTAGACGATAACGACCCTGCTAATTTTTCAATTGCCGCGTACTTTGATCAGCTCAAAACCACAGAGCTTACGCCTAGCGGTACTCCTAAAGACAATTTTCATTTCTCCCGCGCTACCGAGGAGTACAATACGTTAACGCAAACCGGGGTGTCATCGGGTTACGGGGTTGAGTGGGAGTTTGTCAGTTTGACTGCGCCTAGAGAGCTCATTGTGCAGTATACCGAACCAAATTCGCCTGCAGAGACTGCGGGCATACCCCGTGGTGCGTCGCTGAAAACCATCGACGGCGTAGATTTTGTTAATGCTAATACCCAGGCCGAGGTGGATGTGATAAACGCAGGGTTATTCCCCAGTGAAAGTGGCAACACCACCAACCTGACTTTTGAGCTTGTAGACGGTAGCGAGCTATCGGTGAGCGTTACTTCTGCTGACATTGAAGTATCGCCAGTTCAAAACGTCACTGTGCTTGAGACCAGCGCGGGCAAAATGGGATATTTTCAGTTCAATACCTTTATTCGTACAGCACAAGGCTCGCTGATAAACGCATTTGACCAATTTGTGAATGACAACGTTACCGAGCTTGTTATCGACCTTCGATATAACGGCGGTGGGTTACTTGCTTTAGCGTCTCAGCTTTCTTACATGGTGGCGGGCCCAAATCAAACTGACGGTGCTATTTTTGAGACGTTACAGTTTAACGATAAGTATCCGACAAGAAACCCGGTAACCGGCTCTACTATAAGTCCCACACCGTTTTACTCGACAGAAATAGATTACAATGCAGGCTTGCTCACTAATACGCTACTTCCAAGTTTATCGCTAACCACAGTTTATGTAATTACGACCGGTTCTACCTGTTCTGCCAGTGAAGCGGTGATTAACTCATTGCGCGGTGTGGATGTAGAAGTAGTGCAGATTGGTACACCCACGTGCGGAAAGCCTTATGGGTTTTATCCAACAGATAACTGCGGAACCACCTATTTCACTATTCAATTCCAAGGTGTGAATAACAAAGGGTTTGGTGATTTCGCCGATGGGTTTATTCCTAGCTCAACGCCCAACTTTGAATTCGAGTTACCAGGTTGCGATGTGCAAGATGACTTTACAAAACCCCTTGGCGATGCCAGTGAAGGTATGCTGTCAGCGGCAATACAATATGCAGAATCTGGTGCATGCCCAGTGAGTACTGCATCTTCAACGTCGGCATCTTTAATATCTGGCACACAACCTAATACACCATCTGACAGCCAAGCAAGTGAGCAAGCTAATGCAAGCGAGTCGTTGATAGCGATAAAGCCACCTCATACACAGCGAGATGAGTTGATACTGCACAATAAAATTAACGAGCCCATCCTCCGAGGCGACAACTAATGGCGTTTTTAAAGCGTAGAAGAGGCGTTTGTACACGTTTTGCAAGCACTGCTATTACTTCATCAGCATGGGCAGCAGTCAGAGAAAAGCGCAAAGCAAAACGCCTGTCAGCCTGTGTGTTGACGCTTGTTTTGACCGCAACAGTAGGGTGCACTTCCACAAAAGCTGATCCACCTGAAATGGCATTACTCGCGACATCATCTCAAAGTGTGGCGACCTCAGGGGCTGACAGCGTGGCCGTTATCGAAACGGCTATTGGTGAGTGGTTTGGCGGCATGGATATTACCCTAGCAGATACTGCGTTTACTGCGTCTTCTATCTTAAGTATAGAGCGCAAAAGCGCTATAGATAAACGAGGTTTACCTCTTGACGGCAGACACAGTAATCCAGCATTTGTATTTACGCTATTAAAGCGCGGTGATTCGTGTTTTATTCGTAACGAACAAAACAATGAAGAAGTGCTGCTTGCCGGGGTCGATTGCACGGTGGTGAAACGATAGTTTCTTAGTTGTAATATGTAATTGCGGTATACACATTCTTAAAGACAAAAAGGGCCTTTTAGTTATCAAAAGGCCCTTTTTTAGTTTTTTGTAGCTTGTGTTAAATACTACTTGTTTTATTACGCTTATTTAGACCGCTGGGCTTTAGGTCTGTTTGACTTATTGCCAACGTTGACAGCTTGGTTGCCGCTAAATCCAGCTTTGCCTCCGCTCCTATTTGAACTAGAGCTTTGCTCCTGACGGCCACCAGACTTGGTGTTCTGGGTGTTGCTTTTACCACCGTTTTTGCCATTGCTTTTACGTTGGAATGACGGTGGCAGGCCTGTGTGCTTCGTCAACGCGCGCTCACCTTTGCGCCCACGTTGCGCTTTTTGACGCTTTTCATCGGCAGTTTCAGGTGGCACCAAGTGCTGAGGACCGCGACCAATAAGATCTTCTCTGCCCATATTGACCAACGCTTTGCGAATTTGCGCAAAGTTTTTAGGATCGTGATAACGCAGCATAGCCTTGTGCAGACGGCGATGAATTTCACCTTTTGCTGATGGCACTTCTTCACTGTCTTTCGTGACTTTACGAAGAGAGTTTACCTCTGTGTGGTACATGGTCGTTGCTGTGGCCATGGGCGAGGGGTAAAAGTTTTGCACTTGGTCTAGTTTAAACTTATTTTCTTTAAGCCATATAGCAAGACTAAGCATGTCTTCATCAGTGGTACCTGGATGAGAGGCAATAAAATACGGAATTAAGTACTGCTTTTTGCCTGCCTCTTCAGAATATTTATCAAATAGCTCTTTAAATCGATCGTAAGTGCCCATACCAGGCTTCATCATTTTAGAAAGCGGACCTTCTTCAGTGTGTTCTGGCGCAATTTTTAAATAGCCACCCACATGGTGTAACGCCAGCTCTTTAATGTATTCAGGATCTTCAATGGCTAAGTCGTAACGAACGCCTGAAGCAATAAGAATTTTCTTTATACCCGGTAAGTTACGAGCCCGGCGATACAGGTCTATAGTAGGCTTGTGATCGGTGTCCATGTGGGCACAAATACTGGGGTATACACAAGAGGGGCGACGACAGGTTGCTTCCGCTTTAGGGCTTTTACAGCGCAAGCGATACATGTTGGCCGTAGGGCCGCCCAAATCAGAAATAACGCCTGTAAAGCCGGGTACAGTATCGCGAATTTGCTCTATCTCTCTAATAATAGAGTCTTCAGAGCGGCTTTGAATAATACGGCCTTCATGCTCAGTAATAGAACAGAACGTACAGCCACCGTAACAGCCTCGCATAATATTGATACTGAAGCGGATCATGTCGTAGGCTGGTATTTTCGCATCACCATAAACCGGATGAGGTATGCGCTGATAGGGCAAATCGAACACAGCATCCATCTCTTCAGTTTCAAGGGGCATCGCTGGTGGATTTATCCAAATATGTCGGTCGCCGTGGCGCTGCATAAGTGCTCGTGCGCAGCCTGGATTTGTTTCTTGATGCAAAATTCGCGATGTGTGGGCATAAAGCGTTTTGTTATCTTTTACCGTTTCATAAGCAGGAAGCTTAACGTACACATTTTCCCAAGGCTTACGCTTTTCTCTCTCTTTCTGAGGTGGCTGAATAACAATGGGCGCGGCGTCGGGCGCTTCGCTACTTTTGCTATTTTTTTCCTCAGAATCACATTCCGGCTCCATAATGTAGGGGCTTGGAATAGGATCTATTTTACCAGGGCGGTCAAGGGATGTGGAGTCTACACCTTGCCACTCGGGCAATGCCTCTTTAACAATAATAGCGGTGCCGCGAATATCGCGCATCTCGGTAATACTTTCTCCAGCGGCTAGGCGGTGTGTTACTTCAACAAGAGGGCGCTCCGCATTTCCAAAGAAAAGCATATCGGCTTTTGAATCGAATAATACCGAACGGCGAACTTTCTCACTCCAGTAATCGTAGTGAGCAATGCGGCGCAAACTGGCTTCAATTCCACCAGCAATAACAGGCACGCCCTTAAAAGCTTCGCGACATCGCTGTGCATACACCGTTACCGCTCTATCTGGACGTTTTCCACCCACGTTACCGGGAGTATAAGCATCGTCATGACGCAGCTTTTTGTCTGACGTATAGCGGTTGATCATGGAGTCCATATTGCCGGCAGTCACACCAAAATACAGATTAGGCTTACCAAGCTTCATAAAGTCGTCTTTGCTCTTCCAGTCTGGTTGAGCAATGATGCCTACGCGAAAACCGTGGGCTTCTAATACGCGACCTATTACCGCCATTCCAAAACTGGGGTGATCAACATAGGCATCGCCTGTGACCAAAATAACATCGCAGCTATCCCAACCTAATGCATCCATCTCCTCCTTTGACATAGGAAGAAACGGCGCGGTGCCAAGGCAGTGGGGCCAATATTTAGGGTAAGAAAACAGACTGCGGTCGGCTTTAATGGTGGCTTGCATAATGATCACATATATAAAAACAGAGTTTGCCTGAAAAGCTTGGGCGTGTTGGCCCTAGGCAAATTTTCAGAAATGAGCCGTAATTATAGCAGCGTTGATGCGGTGGGGGTATAGCGCTGTCATTAAATAAGCGCCCTTTGTATACTTAAGGGAATGTGAATAATAAAAATGAAGATACCGCTATGGCTTACTGGTTGTTTAAAACCGAACCCGACGCTTTTTCTATTGATGATTTAGCACAACGCCCTAACCAAACTGAACCCTGGGATGGTGTAAGAAACTATCAAGCGAGAAACTTTCTTCGCGACAGTATAAAGGTTGGCGACTTAGTGTTTATTTATCACTCTAGTTGCAAAACAGTGGGTATTGCGGGTGTCGCCGAAGTTGTGAAAGCAGGCTATCCGGATGTTAGTCAATTTAACCCCGAGTCCAATTACTACGATATTAAGGCAACCACTGACAAGCCTAAATGGTACTGCGTAGACGTAAAACACGTAGAGTCGTTTAACCGTGTACTTCCTCTTTCTGAAATAAAAGCGATGCCAAATATTACAGAAATACCCTTGGTAACCAAAGGCGGGCGTTTATCGGTGATGCCGGTAACAGAAAATGAATGGCAGCAGCTATATGCTGCTGCCAAGTAGCGCGATAGCTCGTTACTTTAGCTCGTCTGTTGAGCTCGCAATGCTGGCGCAGATTGTTAGCTCAGTATGCTAGCCCGTTATTTGGCCTAGCATTTATTCCAGTGGGCTAGCTTACTGTGTTGTCGCATCAGTATTTATGGCTACTTTTTTGATAGGGTGAATTTAGTGTCAGCTTCGCGAAGCATATAAAGTGCAAAACACGCGCCCCACATTGGCCAAGCGGCAAAAAAGAGCAAATGACTGAACGCATCAATATACTGCGGGAATGACGACAGGGTTGAGCCACCGTGAAGTAAGAAGATAAGCCCATAGGTATATCGCTTAGCCACGCCGCCAAGAAAAGCAAAAACAAGCGCAAGCTGAAATAGGCCCATAATGTATACTGCCATTTCTGGCACACCGCCAATACCGTAGAACTTTTCAAAGATAGCCATGCCGTGGGCAGGGTTGACAAATTTATCGAGTGTCCACACGAACATCACGATAAACACAGTGACACGCAGTGCCAATAGTGCCCAAGGTAGTCGAGTAGTAATAACATCTGATTGCGCAGAAAGGTGTGAATGTGTAGCTGATTGACCCATAAAGGTCTCCAATTGGTTATGAGATAAATGTGGTTAATAAAGAACGGGATGGAGAATAAAAAATTTCAAAAAATAAAAAATGCGCTGAAATTTTTTTAATAACGTATCGGTCTTGTCACATAATATTAAAAAACGGAAACATACATGAATAACCTAGTAGGCCTCGCCATCAGTACCTTGGCTCTTGCAGTTAGCCAAGGCGTGCAAGCACAACAAACCCAAGAACGGGATATTGAAGTTGTCGAAGTGAAAGGAAATGCGTCTTCACTTGGCAATTTGAATCCGGGTGACAATCAGTTAAAAGGTCTTTTTGGCGACGGAATGTCGGCGGCAGAAACACCTCGTTCAGTCACATCCTTGTCTAGCGAGGCACTAGAAGCATTCAACATTAATGATTTACACGACATTGTCAAAGCTGCTCCCAATGCCTATGCATCAAGTGGTTTTGGTACACCAAGCTTACCAAGCATAAGAGGCCAGCTAGGCGAATTGTTCCAAGACGGTATTCGTCGCCAGGCCGGTAACAATGGTTTCGGACTGCCGCTGTCTTTCAATGGCGTAGAACAAGTCGACGTGGTTAAAGGCCCGTCACCTGTATTATTTGGTAGTACACAGCGAAACGGCGGGTTTGTAAATTTGCAAACTAAAGCCGCCTCAACACAAGGAACGCAAGGTAAGGTGACACTTCGCGCCGGTCGTTGGGAGCAATACTCTGGTCAGGTCGATGTTAATACGGCGATTGAAGAGGGCAAAAGCGGCTTTCGCATAAGCGCAGAATACCTCGATCACGGCAGCTTTTACGATTTTGCAGAGCGAGACAGCGTTAATCTCTTCGCTGCGTATCGCTACACCCTAAGTGATGCACTCACTTGGGATATTAGTGCTGAATACTACGATACCGATTATCCGGACAATGCGGGTATTAATAGACCCACTCAATCGTTAATCGATGATGGCTTGTACATTACCGGTCAGGGCGTTCAGCCTAACGGCAGCACGGTACCTGGTGCGGGGGCAATAATTTCACCCACCGGTGAGGTAGTTATTCCACGTAATCGTGTATTTACCAACCCTGATGATATTAATGGTGCAACCACCACCGTGGTGCGCAGCAGTATCGACTATCAATATGCCGACAACATCACTATTCGCAACTTATCGTATTATCAATATTTAGAGCGCGAAGAAGTGGCGCAAAACAGCTTCGTCGAAATAATCGATGGTGCTGATACCTTTGAAAATAGAACTGAGGTTGATTATCAGTGGTCTGACTCGCAAACCACAACGGTTGGATTATCAATTCGCTATAACGATGTGTTGGGCTACAGCCAATTTACCACTGAAGCCGATAACCCTATCGACTTGACAGGCCCGCTTTCAAACCGCGTAATTCCCCTTACTGATGCACAAAAAGCCCGTTTAGTGCAGTTGCGCCCAGGCGTATTTGTCTCTCCTGGTGCCCAATACGACCTAAACGGTGACGGGGCTGGAGATTTCAATTTATCTGACACGACAGACTCTACCACGTGGCAAACCGGCATAGCGGTGCAGCAGCAATCAAAGTGGACTGATAATTTAACCACTATTGCCGGTGTGCGAATTGATTACTACGACGTTGAGGCCCGAGACCCGTTATCGCCAGAGGGCGTTGAAGCAGCCTCTGATACCTACAGTGATACTTTAAGTAGCTATCAGCTAAGTGCGGTTTACAAGCTTACCAACGCGATTAATCTTTACGCTGCATTTTCCGAAAACGATGCCACCTCCAATAGCATGGGAGGTGGTACGGTACTGGGCGGAGATAACGAGATTAATCCGCTGAATTTCGCTACTGAAAATACGCTGTATGAAGTTGGTGTAAAATATTCACCTAGCAGCGAGTGGTACGCAGAGGTATCGGTGTTTGACCAAACCCGTAGTTTGCGAAACCGCGATGGCAGCAATAGCGGCGTTAAAACCCAAGGTGCAGAGTTTCAAGTGTTTTACCAACACAATGATGTGTGGGTAAACGCAGCGTATAGCTATTTAGACGCGCGCTTTGATGACTCTGCAGCTTTCCAAGGAACGTCACAAGTGATTGATGCCTTCGATAACAGCCGCCCCGATATTGTTAGCGGTACGGGCGTTGGCTCACCATCGTTTACGGCGTTTGCCCCTTCAGACAGTCGAGTGCAGGGTATACCTCGTCAAATGGTGTCATTGAATACAGGCTGGCAGTTAACCGATGACTTCGCAGTAGGCGCTAGTGCTCTTTACACCAAGTCGTTTCCATTAGATTTCTTGCAAACGGTAAACATTCGCGACCAGTATTCCCTTGACTTAAATGCGGACTATCGCATTAATGAACAATTACGTGTTCGTGCAGACGTTATTAATGTGACTGATCAGGACAATTGGCAACCACTGTTTGAAGGCGGTTATTTTGGTGCAACGCTTGTTATGCCTAATGTACCTCGTCATGTTCAGTTAACTATGCAGTATGCGTTTTAAGCGCACATAAGGAATAATAATGTTTAAGAAAATTGCGTTGCTTGCTGTCATTGCAGCCGCTGTGGTTGGGTTTTTCTATTTTGATCTCAACTCGTATTTGACGCTAGAGGGGATGAAAGGCTCGCTAGATACGTTCAAAACTCAAATATCTGAAAACCCAGTGTTAAGCGTCGCGATTTTCTTTGCGATTTACGTAGCGGTAACGGCGCTGTCGTTACCTGGAGCGGCTATTCTTACGTTAGCCGCTGGCGCCTTATTTGGCCTGTTCCAAGGCCTAATTATTGTGTCCTTTGCGTCTAGTTTAGGCGCAACACTGGCCTTTTTAGTCGCCCGGTTTATTTTGCGAGACACGGTACGTAATAAGTTTAAAGAGAAGCTGAAGAAAATTGATGAGGGCGTTGAAAAGCAAGGGCCATTCTATTTATTTACCCTTAGGTTAGTGCCGGTTTTTCCATTCTTTTTAATCAATTTATTGATGGGCTTAACGTCTATCAAAACCTGGACATTTTACTGGGTAAGTCAAGTAGGCATGCTTGCCGGTACGGTTGTTTACGTTAATGCTGGCACCCAGTTAGCGCAGATTGATAGCCTTTCGGGCATTTTATCCCCTGAGCTACTTTTCTCTTTTGTTTTGCTGGGTATATTTCCTTGGATTGCGAAAGGCATTGTGGCCATAGTTAACCGTCGTCGTGTTTACAAAGGCTATAGCAAACCTAAAACCTTCGACAGAAACTTAGTGGTTATCGGTGCAGGCGCTGGCGGCCTAGTAACCAGCTACATTGCTGCTGCGGTTAAAGCGAAAGTAACGCTTATCGAAGCGGGGGAGATGGGCGGAGATTGTCTTAACTATGGCTGTGTGCCCAGTAAGGCAATAATAAAAACGGCCAAAGTCGCTAATCAAATGCGCCATGCCGATGATTACGGGCTAAACCCAGTTTCACCGTCTATGTCGTTTAAAAAGGTAATGAAAAGGGTGCACGAAGTTATAGCAACCATCGCCCCTAACGACAGCGTAGAGCGCTACACAAACCTAGGTGTGGATGTGGTAAAAGGCTATGCGACCATTATCGACCCATGGACCGTAGAAATTAAAACCAATGAAGGCGACGTAAAGCGCTTAACCACCAAGAATATTGTTGTTGCTACTGGCGCTAGCCCATTTATTCCTGAGCTTCCTGGTATCGAGGAAAGTGGGTATGTTACTTCAGACACCCTTTGGACTAAGTTTGCCGAATTAGACGATGCACCTAAAAGGTTAATAGTGCTAGGCGGCGGCCCTATTGGTTGTGAGCTAGCACAGGCCTTTGCCCGGTTGGGCAGTGAGGTGACTCAGGTAGAGCGTGCTCCCCGTTTAATGGGGCGTGAAGATACGGATGTGGCCGACTATGTGCAATCGGTGCTCACAGAGAGTAACGTTAAGGTTCTAACACAGCATGATGCATTGCGGTTTGAAACTCGTGGTGATGACAAAGTGTTAGTGGTGGCTAAAGATGGCAACGAAATCGACGTTGCCTATGACGAAGTTATTATTGCAGTAGGGCGTAAAGCTCGCCTCAATGGCTTTGGCCTAGAAAAGCTGGGCATTCAGTTTGACAGAACGATTGAAACCGATGAGTACCTGCAAACACTCATGCCAAACATTTATGCTGCAGGAGATGTAGTGGGGCCGTATCAATTTACTCATGTCGCAGCGCACCAAGCGTGGTTTGCAGCGGTAAATGCGTTATTTGGAACGTTTAAAAAATTCAAAGTGGATTACAGCGTAATTCCTTGGACGACGTTTATCGACCCTGAAGTGGCGAGAGTGGGTTTAAGCGAACGAGACGCTGTCGAGCGAGATATTGACGTAGAAGTGACGCGATACGAGTTTGCCGAACTAGACAGAGCGGTGACAGAAAGCGCCCGCAAAGGATTTATTAAGGTACTTACACCCCCTGGCAAAGACAAAATTTTAGGTGTAACGGTGGTGTCTGAACACGCCGGAGACTTGCTGGCAGAGTTTGTTATTGCCATGAAGCACGGGTTGGGACTAAACAAAATTTTAGGCACCATTCATACCTATCCAACGTGGGCTGAGGGCGCTAAGTACGCTGCCGGTAATTGGAAGCGCGCGAATCAACCTGAAAAGCTATTAAGCTTTGTTGAGAAGTTTCACACATGGCGCAGGGGCTAATAATGCAATTGGGTAACGTGAAGTTCGGTATATTCTCACCTACCGTTAAGAGTGGCTTTTGTGCTACTTCATCTAAATTAGCACCTAAACAAGCACGTAAACTAACAACTAGAAGGGCACCTAAAAAAATGCGTGAAAATGCACTGATGAAAATGCTCAAAAAATTCAGCGCAGTCGCAGCAATAGGCTGCGCGCTATCCGTGTTCTCGCTAAACGCATTGGCAAACAGCAAATTACATGAGAAATACAATGCACTACTCGATAAACATGTGGTGACTATCGACGGTGGTGCCAGTACTCAAGTTGACTATAAAGGGTTTAAGCGCGATCAAAGCCAGCTAAGCAGTTACCTTGACCAACTCGCCGCAGTGCCGCCGCGTACATTCGACTCGTGGGATCAAAATACGCAGTTAGCATTTCTTATTAATGCGTACAACGCCTATACCATCGATTTAATTCTTACCGAATACCCTGAACTTGAGTCTATTAGAGATTTAGGCAACTTTTTTTCCTCTCCTTGGGACAAAGAGATAGCCCCGCTTCTCGGTAAGTCCCGGTCCCTTGACGATATAGAGCACAATTTAATAAGAGGGGACAATAAATACAGCGAGCCACGTATTCACTTTGCGGTTAACTGTGCAAGCGTTGGCTGCCCAGCGCTGCGAGAAGAGGCCTATGTGGGCGAGCGATTAGACGCTCAGCTCGATATGCAAACAAAGCGTTTTTTAAGCGATAGTTCCCGCAACAAGATAGAAAACGAAACACTCTATTTATCAAAAATTTTCTCATGGTATAAAGGCGATTTTGAAAAAAACTGGAAGGATACTAATTCGGTGTTTGAGTTTATCCTTTTATATAAAGACGCGATGGCGCTAAGCAGTGCTCAAGTCGATTTAATTAAGAACGGAACGGCTGATATTGATTACCTAGAATACGACTGGTCGTTGAACGATACAAAAGCGGCAGCGAAAAATTAGTCATAATGAGAAGGACGTGCGTTTTTTTACCCGTGTGCAGCGCAAAAAACACTTGCGATGCAATCATGGCTTTCGTTCGGTTAGCATGCCTAACGATATTAATTATCGCAGGTAGTGCTTATGCCGATTCGTCAGTAAATGGCAGTGACAATCCTATTGCTGGCCCAGTTGTTAATCCCAAGACTAATCCCAAAACTGATGCCAACCCCGTTGTGCGATTTCACGCATGGGGCGGCAGTGCGCAGGTAAATAGTTACCTCAAGTGGGTTGCCGATAGGGTTGAGCGCAAACACGGCATTGCGTTAAAGCACGTGAAGCTTGCCGATACCAGCGACGCGGTTTCAAGAGTATTAGCAGAAAAAGCCGCGGATAACTTACATAATGGCAGTGTCGATCTCATTTGGATCAACGGTGAAAATTTCGCTGCTATGAAAAAGAATGCGTTGCTGGCAAAGGGATGGGTGGGTGATATTGCAAACTTTGCGTTAACAAATCCAGATAGTAATTCGGCAATGGTGACAGATTTTGGTGAGCCAACGCTAGGAATGGAAGCGCCGTGGGGTAAAGCATCTATGGTGTTTTACTACCGTAAATCGCACTTTGACTCATTCAATAAGCCAGTACCCCAAACTATTCATGCCCTTTTGCAGTTTAGTCAGCAGCAGCCTGGTCGGTTTACTTATCCAGTGGTAACAGACTATTTGGGTATAAGCTTCATCAAGTACGCTGCTATTGCCCTTAATTCGTCAAACCAATCGCTATTTTATAAACCCGTTACTCAAAACGCCCTAGAGAAGATTACTCCTTCGTTATGGACGTACCTTGATGCGCTGCATCCCACAATGTGGCGTAATGGCGAATACATGGTACGACAAGCATCTCAGCTACAGCGATTAATTGACAGCGGTGAACTTTCGTTGGCCTTTTCGTTTACCGCTGCAGAAATACCAAGTGCGGTAGAGCGGTTTGATTTACCGCGGGATGTGCGTACTTTTGCAATGTCAGACGGTAGTCTGGCAAATGTGCATTTTATAGGGCTAACCTTTAATTCGCCTAATCAAGCGGCGGCAAAAACGGTAGTCAATTTTCTATTGTCCCCTAAGGCCCAGGCAAAAAAACAACGTTTACAGGTATGGGGAGACGACACCGTACTTGACACTAACCTGTTATCCCCTTCGCAAAAAAGCATGTTTGAAACCCAGCAGTCTCATCCTTCAGCACTTGATAAGTCTCAGTCAACGCCTCTGTACGCAGAGCCTCACGCTAGCTGGACCGATGCACTGAGACAGGCCTGGGAAGAGCGATACGGGGCGAGATACTGATGTCTAATTTCAATTCTCAATCTACGCCTCGATCTAGGCCTCAATCTAAGCCTCTATCTAAGCCTCTGTATAAGAATAGAAACCGAAGCTTGGCGCAGGGCCATTTCAATCGCATTGCGGTTTGTGCAAAGTGGCTATTACTCTGCTTACTGATTATTCCCGTGGCTGCTGGCGTTATAGGGGTTTTCTTACCTGCCATGGGTTACTTTCCTGCCATTGGCGCGAATCAATTTGATTTTCGCGTTTTCGCCGCATTATTTGATGTGGCAGGCATTCACACCATGATGTGGCTTTCGCTTTTCACAGGCGTAGTTGCGACAGTGATTGCTGCGCTATTTGCGTTTGTGTTGCTGTCTGTATTTTATCGCTCGCAAATGCTCTCTCGATTACAGATAGTACTAAGCCCTTTTTTGGTATTGCCACACGCCGGTGCAGCAATAGCCCTAGTATTCTTACTGAGTCCATCGGGGTTCTTTGCACGGCTTTTTACGTTCAATAGCAGCGCCATTGCCTCTGCAAATGAAGGTGTTTATCTTTTCGATAGTTACGGCATCAGCATTATATTAGCGCTAGTGTTAAAAGAAATTCCGTTCGTTCTTCTTATGGCAATAAGTGTGATGTCGCAGCCGCTAATACGGGAGAAAATCAACGGTTACTTTAAAGCAGGTACCGCTCTTGGATACTCACCTATCGCTATTTTCTTTAAATTAGTGCTGCCAATAGTGTTTCCACAAATACGACTGCCTCTTTTAGCAGTATTGGTTTTTGCGGTTTCAAACGTAGAGATTCCGCTCATACTTGGGCCTAATGATCTCAGTACCCTAGCCGTAGCCGTACTGCATTGGTTTAATCATATTGATTTATCTATGCGTTTGCAGGCCTCCTCTGCAGCAGTTGTGCAGGTGGGTATCGCTGTGTTTGCTATTATTGTGATGTTGGCAGTCGAGAAGGGCTTCACCTTTTATGGTAAAAAATGGCTGCAGCGCGGGAAGCGACACGTTACCGATAAAGCAATTAGCGCCATAGCCTACCTACTATTGATAGCGTACGTGGTGCTAGTAGTGAGTGCTATTTACACACTGGTAGCGTTCTCGTTTGCGAAGCAGTGGACGTTTCCTAACATTATACCGGCTGACGTCACCATGGTTCACTGGAACACTGTGTTAGACGCGGTGTTAACGCCCTTATCGAATACCGTGTTATTAGGTGTTAGCGTAAGCTTCAGTGCATTAGTATTAGTGTTACTTACTCTTGAGAGCGAACCATTGAATACTGGAAAGACACGGGCTTCGCTGCTACTTCCTACGGCCTTATTTTTACCTCTTCTGGTGCCTGGGGTAGCCTTTTTGTATGGCTTAGTGTGGTTCCAGCAGTTTATTTTAAAGGATGCCGTTTGGTTTCATGTGTATGTGGCGCACATGGTTTATGTGATTCCTTATGTGTACCTATCACTGGCTGTAGCGTACCGAAAGTTTGATAACCGTTATGTAATGGTGGCGCTAAGCCTTGGCAAATCACCAATGGGTGTGTTCTTTTTAGTAAAACTTCCTCTGCTCATTGGGCCCATTCTGGTTGCCTTTGCTTTAGGGCTGGCAATTAGCTTCAGCCAGTACCTTCCTACGTTACTCACCACTGGCGGGGCAATTTCTACAGTTACCACAGAGGCAGTGGCGTTAGCTGCGGGAAGCAGCGCAAGATTAAGTGCAGCTTATGTGGTTATTCAAGCTGTAATGCCATTGTGTGGGTTTGGTTTAGCGTGGTGGTTATCGAACATACTCTTCAAACCGAGCACAACCAAAATAAGTACAAATAAATCCAGCACAGGTAAAAGTGTAAGAAGCGTATGATCTATCTAACAGAAAAGAGAGCGTAAATGGCACTGACACTCAAAGAGCTTGAAATTTTTAAAGGGAGCGCTTTGCTGCTTTCCCTTGATGTCACCGTTGATGAGGGTGAAATTTTAACGGTAATGGGGCCAAGTGGGTCGGGTAAGTCAACGCTGCTGCAGGCAATAGCAGGGCATCTCGACACGCCTTTTTCGTTTTCGGGTTCCATCTCAATAGATGGAACGAATCTAGCTAGTCAGCCGCCACATCGGCGCGGTGTTGGCGTTATGTTTCAAGATGCACTTTTGTTTGAGCACATGACGGTAGAGCAGAACATTATGTTTGCTATGCCTAGTGCTAAGTATCAAACAAAGAGCAGAAAACGAGAAGCTGTGGCAAAGCTGCTTCACGCTGTTGAGTTAGATGAAATGCAACATAGAGTGGTAACCACATTGTCTGGTGGTCAGCAAAGTCGTATTTCTCTATTGCGTACGTTAGCTGCAGAGCCACAGGCGGTATTACTTGATGAGCCCTTTAGTAAATTAGACACAGCGCTTAGACAACACATTCGGGAATGGACATTCACGCAGTTGCGCGAGCGCAATATACCCGCACTACTCGTTACTCATGACAGTGCCGATGCTGTGTCAGCCGGTGGTCAAACCATTGAGCTATCATCATGTTAGATGCCAAAGTAACCCCGTTTATCAAACCGCTTTTAAGACCCATAGTTGTTGGCTTAGACAAACGCGGTATAACGCCTAATCACGTAACACTCGCAGGATTTATTGTTGGTTTGATAGCCGTGCCTTTAATAATTCTTAACTGGTGGCTAGGGGCCCTTGGCTTCATCATATTCAATAGAGTGTGTGATGGTATCGACGGCGAGCTTGCGCGATATCAAAAAAGCAGTAGCAGTGCTGGTGGTTATTTAGATATTTGCTTAGATTTTCTATTCTATGCTTCAATTCCATTAGCGTTTGGCATTGCGAACCCCAGTGAATGGGGGATACCTGCTGTGGTATTGTTGGCCACCTTTATTGGCACGGGAAGCAGCTTTCTTGCATTCGCAGTCGCGGCAGAGAAATTCAATATCGACCGCCCACAGTTTGCGAATAAAAGCTTTTATTACATGCAAGGGCTTACTGAAGGTACCGAGACGATAGCTGTCTTTTTAGCGTTTTGTATCTGGCCTAACCATTTTCCTATTATGGCTTACTGTTTTGCAGCGGCCTGTCTCGTTACCATAGTGACAAGAGTAAGCGGCGGCTTTGCTACACTTAAACGAGTAGAGCAGTCTAACGCGAGTAGTCAGAAATCAAACCAGTAATTAAACCAGCTATAAGAAGAGTAGGGTGAATGGACACTACATCAGTAATCCGACTTTCAGTGTTTATTTCGGTTTTCTTCATCATGGCGATGCTAGAGGCGTTTTTACCTGCGCGTAAATCAACTCTATCTCGCAAAGAGCGGTGGGTAGGCAATCTGTCTATGGTTGTTTTTGGTGCAGTGGTTTCTCGGCTTCTTGTGCCAGCTTCATTGGTAGGGGTGTCGTTGTGGGCTAGCGAAAAAGGCTACGGCCTATTCAACATTCTCTTTGCATCAAATAGCACGCTAGTCAGTGCAGTACTCGTTGTGGTGGGGGTATTACTACTGGACGTGGTTATTTATTGGCAGCACAGGTTGTTTCATACCATTCCATTGTTGTGGCGCATTCATAAAATGCATCACGCAGATAGCCATGTAGACACCACCACAGGTTTACGTTTCCACCCAATAGAGATAGTGATCAGCTTAGGTGTGAAAACTGCCGCTGTAGTCGCGTTTGGCGTTCCTGTTTTAGCAATTGTCATTTTTGAAGTCGCATTGAATGGTTTTGCGCTATTTAATCATGCCAACATACGACTGCCTCAAAAGTGGGACGATAGACTGTCGACACTCATCATTACTCAACGATTACACCGCATTCATCATAGCCAAGCTAAAGAAGAATCTAACAGCAATTTTGGTTTTAGCGTATCGTGGTGGGATAAGGTATTTAATAGCTTTAAGCCCCGTGCCCATGAAAGCGACGATAAGTTGCCAATAGGGCAACGTGATGTGCCGCCCACAAAAGACAACGCAAGCATGCTATCGCTGCTTCGTCAGCCCTTTTCCAGACCGGCTAAAGATTGAGCTAAATAAACCTTCCAATCGTTTTTGTTTATATTGTTAATTTTTTTACTGGATGCATATATCATTCATGGGTGTTGAAAAAAACAGCAAGTGGAGGTAAGTGTTGTTATACTTCGCACATAACCAATGCCTGTTTTATCAATAAATACGTTTTTTAACATAGATGTGCACGCTTGGAGTTAGCGTTTCAGTAGAGATTGCGATGATGAAATATACAGCTTAGAAGCTTATCATTGAGACTAGCTTCTAAGCCTCAAAGTAACGAGAGGTTGATATTGCACAGTAATAAAAGAAATGAATTGCTTCAGCAGCTTCCCACACCGCTTATGTTTAAGCAAAGAGGTGATAGCAGCTATTGCTTAAATACCGCGTTTCTTTCACTTTTCGGCATATCACCTGATAGCAAAAAAGGCAGTGAACCCACAGATTTTCGTTTTTATGACCCCCTCACTAAGAATGAGCTTACTGGTGAGAAATGTCCTTATCAAGCATTAGAAAAAGGCGATGTAGCAAGCACCTGGGTTCGCCTTCAAACTCCCGAGCGCTCGTTACACTGCTTTATTAATGGCTCAACCATTACAGACAATGGCACACAATGGCTGGTGTTCCACATTGATGCGAATAATCGAGTGACCGCCAATAACGGAAACGATAGCGCTGGTGCACAGCGGCATATTGAATTTAACCAGTTACTTACCAAATTTTCCTCAAAACTCATTAATGCCAGTGCACAAGATTTGGACGTTATTATTGCTCAAAGTCTCGCTGCCTTTGGTGAGTTTTGTGATGTTGACCGCTGTTATCTTTTTGAGTTCTCAGACGATTTTGCTTTGATGTCTAACACCCACGAGTGGGTGGCCGCGGGCGTTAACCCTTACATTGACGAATTGCAAAATATGCCAACAAAGGAAATGCCGTATTTAATAGGTCATATTGAGCATGGTCTATTTAAAGTGGATGACGTAAGCAATATTCCCGACTCAGCGATTGCCGAACGTGAAGAATTTCAGAAAGAAAATATATGTTCTATCTTGTGCTCCCGAATTATGGCAGATGGTAAAACTCACGGCTTTATAGGTTGTGACATCACCGGAAGCCCTTATACGTGGAGTGCTTCAGATATAGAATACTTAAAGCGAATTGGTGACATGTTGGGCAATACGCTGCAAAATATTTATAATCGTAAAGCCATTCATACTATGCAGCAGGAGCTGATTGAGGCTAATAGACAACTGCAAAAATTAGCTAATATTGACGGATTAACGGGCATAGCAAACAGACGCCTGTTTAACAGCACTTTAGATAAAGACTTAGCCCAAAGTTGTCGAAAACAAGACGCACTATCTCTTTTGCTGATTGATGTGGATTTTTTCAAACTATACAACGACCAATATGGTCATGTTGCCGGTGACAGCGTGCTTCAAAAAGTCGCTCAGACACTAGCAGACAGTTGTGTGGGTACCGATGATTTAGTCGCCCGCTACGGCGGAGAGGAGTTTGCTGTTATCCTGCCTTCTACAACCACCGACCGAGCGAAGGACATAGCCAATCGTATTGTTGAGAATGTTAAGGGGTTGGGTATAGAGCACGAAGCATCGCCTCATGATGGCCTGTTAACGGTGAGTATTGGCATTGCTACTCAAGAAGATAACTGTGATGAGAACTGTGTTGAATTGATTGATAAGGCTGATAAGGCGCTTTACCGAGCAAAATCGACGGGAAGGGGACGTGTCTGCGCTTAGTGCATTGTTGAATTAAAGCGCTCCTTAATAAAAATAAAAAAAGCCCGCTTTGAAAAGTTAAAACACTCCAGAGCGGGCTTTTTTTGTTTGTTATAGTCTAAAACTCATAAGACACGGTTGCACCGAATGTGCGCGGCTGATTAGGGTATGCATTGTAACTACCGGCTTGAATTGGTGGTGGAAAGGCAGATAAGAAATACTCATCATTGTTCAAGTTGCGAACCCACACTTTAAAGCTTAAACCGTTATCCATAGTTAGGCCAGCACTCGCGTTTAACGTGCCTACTTCTCGAGTAAGTTCAGCGGGAACGTTTTCTACAAGTCGTGCTTCACTTTCAAAAAGATAGTCTGAACGAACAAAGCCATACATGCCGTTACCTAATTCGAAGTTATAGGTAAGCCCCGCAACAAAGCTGCGTTCATGTATGCCTGCCGGCTGTGTTCCTGATAGATCGACTGGCCCGTCTACGCCGTTTGCTCCTTCAAAAGAATCGTAAACCGGGTCGAGAATGGTTCCGCCAAATGAAAATACCAGTTCATCGGTTAGGTTAAACGTAGAGTCAAACTCTATACCTTTAGTTGATTGTTCTCCTGCGTTTGCCAGAACAAAGCCCGTACCGACGAAAATACTCGACTGAAATCCTTCAATGGTTTGGTCGAATAATGTGACGTTAAATGCGCCCCGTTTAAATCTTGCCTTAACACCAAGCTCGTAAACCGTAGACTCCTCGGCTCCTGCATAGCGTGTACCGTAGCTTTGATTTGCTCGCGTTAAACTCGCTGTTTCAAGTGCTTGCTGATCGCTAGGAAACGGACGAGTATCACGAGATAGGTTTCACGAAGAGGCTTTAAAACCTGTTGCAGCGGATGCAAACACGTTGAAATTTCGATTAATTTCATAGGCTAAGCGCACGTTCCACGTGGTTTTGCTGTCGTTTGTATTCCCTCCCTCTACCTCATTAGGAAAAATAAGCTGGGGTGGCAAAAATTGAACACCTTTTAAGGTAGGCACAAACGGTTGTAAATCTGGAATGAAAGCAAGTGGTACGCCGAATACGGTAGGGTCCGTATCAAAATCAATCGCCGACAGTGTTTCGTTGTGAACTTGAGACACCGACACGTCTTTTTCATCATCAGTATACGAAATTCCAACCGTCGCGGTGAGTTTGTCACTTAAATCGTAATCAACGGTAGCAAACAGGCTAAACGCATCGTTTTCTTGCAGGAAGTCAGTGGCCACAAAGTTACTCGCGTTAAAAAAAGCGTTGCGAGGTTGTGCATATACGTCTTCAGCACTCTCTAAAAGTGGCTGTAAACCAAGAATGTTGAAAAATGGTCGTGTTCCTTCCCCATAGTAAAGTACATCGCCTGTATCCACTTCTTCAGAGAAGTAAAATCCGCCTACCATCCAATCGAATTCGTTATCGCCAGTCGAGGTTAAGCGAAATTCTTGGGTAAAGGTTTCTATATCGGTATTACCAGTTTCGGTAAGGATATCAAGTGAGGTGTAATCTACATCAGAATCGTAGCTGCTCGTATTTTTTCGAAACGCAGTAATTGACGTGAGTGTAAAAGAGTCATAATCCACGTCTATTTGAACAGAAACACCGCCATCTTCAACTGTATTAGTAGAGTTTTGGTTAAGCGCTGATTTGAATTCAAACTGGTCTTCTACATCAAGAACGGTTCCACCGAGAGCCCGCACAGCGGCTGTCGTTGGGCCATTGATAACATCGGCCACGGTGCAACAGCGTTCATCAATTTCACTGTAATCAGCAATAAATCGGATTCGTGTATCTTCGGTTGGTTCGTAAAGCGCCTGACCACGGACATTCCACCTATCACGGTTATTCATATCATCAAGTCCAACAACACTGTCGGTATAGCCGTCTCGTTTGTTAATACCGCCAGATACGCTAAACGCCAACTCTTCGGTAATTCCGTTCGTGTAATAACCTCTTAATAAGCGCTGATTAAAGTTGCCAACACCTAATTCCACTTTGGCGGCTTCTATAAACGAAGGGCCTGCTGTTCTAACGTTAATAACACCCGCAGAGGCGTTTTTGCCAAACAGTGTGCTTTGCGGGCCGCTTAATACTTCAACTTGTTCTAGGCGAGGTAAATCACCAATTTGTGCAGCAGCTCTAGAGCGATAAACGCCATCGATGAAAACGCCCACAGAGGGTTCGATACCTGTGTTATTTGTACCGTTACCAAATCCGCGAATTGAAAAATTTGTATTAGAGGAGCGTTGCAGTGGCGTTACGCGAAGTGTAGGGACTAAAGCCTGTAAGTCTTGTATATCCAATACTTGCGTTTGCGCTATATCCTCTCCAGTAGTGACGGTAACAGCGATAGGCGTTTCTTGCAGTCCTGTTTGTCGTTTTGATGCGGTTATCAGAATTTGTTCAAAGAGATCGTCATCGGTTTGTGCCTCAGCTTGCGGTGTGTTGGTAGTTGATTCCTGTGCAAGGGCGACATGGCCTGACAGGCCGAGTGTTACTGCAACCATAAGCGCAAGTGGCTTTCGTTTAAAAAATGAAAGTGGACACTTTTCCATAGTACGTTCTCTTGTTGTGTTTATTTTTATAATAAGTTCGTCAATATTGCGTGTTATCTGACATAAATATCGGCGAACGAAGACAGATGTCTAACTTAACGTAAAATCAATTTATGTAAATATAATGTTATCATTTAGTTAAATGATGTTTTATATAAGGTTTGAGTGATATTTGAGCACTTGCCGGCAGGTAGTTAACGTTCTTTCAATTTTAAAGCACTATTTTTCACAAAATAGCACTGTTTAACTTGTTGATTTATCGAGATTAATGACACTTGCGACATTGCATATACATGAAGTACACCTTTTGTCTAGATTGAGTAATTACGTATAGTATTTTATTTCTTCATAGTCTATTACTTATATAAGTCGTGAATAAAGCAGACAGCAGCTCGACATGCTTTGATGTTGCGATACAAATAAAGGTTTGTATACAAGGTAAACAGCAATGGATTTACAATGGCAAAGCAACAGTGATATAGATACCGAGTGCGACAAAGAGCCTATTCATGAGCTCGGCCGAGTACAGTCTTTTGGTTTTTTAGCTGCAACTGACAAAGAAGGTATATTTACCCACATTTCCAGAAACGCAGATTTTGGCCCAGGTATCGACAATAACGCACTGTTGGGCACCTCTTTCTGGGAGCTTGTGGGACGAGACGCAAGTCACTCTATTCGAGGAGCACTTCATCAAGCCTCGATAATCAAAAAACCAACTCGACTTTACGCTTTCACACTTCCTACAACAGACACACTTTTCGATGTAAGCGTACACCAAAGTGGTAGTTCCTCAATTATTGAGTTTGAAAACAGAGATCACCGCGCCTCACAAGACAATGTTTTGGCCGCGATGATGAGTCAGATAGCAGAGCCGGATACCTTAGACGAACTCTACGCCGCTTTGGTTGCGGGGATAAAAGTAGCATCAGGGTTTGATAGAGTTATGCTTTATCGTTTTCTTGACGACGGAGCCGGTGAAGTTATTGCTGAAATGAAAGAAAGCAATATGGAGCCTTTTTTAGGGCTGCGTTATCCCGCTTCAGATATTCCAAAACAGGCACGAGAGCTGTATAAAAAAAACCTCATTCGCGTTATTACAGATGTTCACGACGTGACTGAGCCTATCGAATGCGACCATGATATAAAGCAGCCGTTGGACCTCTCGTTTTCCAGAACCCGCGCTGTTTCCGAGGTGCACATTCAGTATCTTAAAAATATGGGTGTTGCAGCTTCGATGTCAATCTCATTGATTGTTGACGGCAAATTATGGGGTTTAATAGCATGCCATCACAATACTGCAAAACTGATGTCCTCGCGAGTATTTGAGGAATTAGAGCTGTTTAGTGAATTATTTTCGCTAGAGCTAGCTCGTAGATTGGTGATGGAGCGGATTATCGTTAGCGAAAACGCGAATGCCTCGTTTGCTAAGATGCTCAGTAATCTGTCTATCAGCAATTCGTTAACGCTTTCAACGGTTGAGCAACTGGATTTGATTCAAAAGCTTATTGATATTGACGGTATTGGTTGTGCATTTAACGGTGATTATAAGCACAATGGAGTGTCGTTAAGTGAAAAGAAAGTCCACATGTTGGTGGAAGTGCTGCAGAAACTACCAAATATGGAGGTTCATGAGCTCGACAATCTAGTGGCCGCAGACAGTAGATTATCTGACAAACATGTGGCCGGTGTATTAGCGCTGCAGATTTCCAAGCTTCCTTGTGATTACATCTTTCTTTTTAGAACCTCTGTCACTCAGGAAGTTAATTGGGCCGGCAATCCTGAAAAGAGCGTTACCCAAATTGGCGATCGTAAAGTGCTCACCCCACGCACAAGCTTTGAAAAATGGGTGGAATACAATGAGGGCAAAGCAAAATCTTGGACGACGCTGGACATCGAGCGAGCTAAATCAATTCGACTTGGCATTATGGAGCTTACAATACGGCATCTTCACGAAAAAGAAGCGTTACAGCGAGAGGCCAACGAACGACTCGAACTCTTAATTGGCGAATTGAACCACAGAGTGAGGAACATTCTCAACTTAGTGAGCGCCATTATTGGGCAAACCTCGCAAAGCAAGACTGATTTAAATGATTTCGTTGCATCACTCTCCTCTCGCATTACCGCTCTTGCTCTAGGCCACGATCAACTTACCCATTCTTCTTGGAACAGCATCAGTTTTTCCACACTACTGTTAAATGAACTGAAAGCGTATATGGTTAATGAGGCTGCGTTTAAGATTGAAGGGCCAAACGTAAAGTTAACCGCCTACGCTGTTACTCCACTGGTACTTGTTTTTCATGAACTCATTACCAATGCTGCAAAGTACGGAGCGCTTAGCGCAACCAGCAGCAATGGCTCGGTGTCAATTACTTGGGGTTACAATGAGGCAGGAGATTGCGAGATAAATTGGCAAGAATGGGGCGGGCCGCCGATTACCAAACTGCAAGACGATGGTTTCGGTATGACGGTGATTAAATCGGTTATTCCTCATGAGCTTGGTGGTGAAGCTTTGATAGAGCCCAAGATTACAGGTGTGCAGGCTTCATTTGTCATCCCTAAAAAATATGTCGAGAAAGGAGAAGGCGAGTTACCGTCTATCGAAAACCATGGAGCGGCCAATATAGATACGATTTCTGTAACTCGTCATAAGCAACCAAACAGGCAACGGTTAGTGAGGGCGGTAATTGTAGAAGATAATTTACTTATATCACTGGATCTTCAGAAAAAGCTTAAACGAGCGGGATTTGAAAATGTTGATATTTACGGCGATTTAGTCTCTGCAAGGGCTGGGCTAGACCATAATAAGCCACAAATGGTCTTTCTCGATGTACATCTAGGCAACGAAAACTCATTTGAATTGGGAATGGAAATTTTGCGAAAGCACATTCCCTTTATGTTTATAACGGGATATGGCGCGGGTATGGACCTGCCTCCAGCGTTAAAAAACGTTCAGGTACTGACGAAACCAGTAGATTTTGAGGTATTGCAAGACGCCATAAATGAAAACGCTGGTGCGAGTGCAGTCTGTGAGTAACTTTAAAGGCAAGACAGCAGTCATCGTTGAAGATCAAACCATTGATGCATTGAATGCGAGTAGATTCGTTGAAGGGTTGGGCATGCGTGTACTAGGCATTGCGAAATCCGCTGAAAAGGTTTTTTCTTTACTGGAAAACGAAATGCCCGATCTCATCCTGCTTGATATTAACCTAGGTGGAGAAGAGACTGGAATAGAAATAGGGCAGGCGATAACCGGTTCTTACGGCATCCCTATAATTTTTACCACGTCTTACAGCGACGATGACACCATATCCAGTGCGCTAGCTATCTCTCCGTACGGGTATTTGATTAAGCCCTATGGGCGGTCGTCGCTTGAAACGGCGATAGGTGTTGCTATGGAACGCAGGCGAATTGAAGATGATATAAGAAACTCAAATTCTCGGTTCTCAATGGCCTCAAGTGTGGCGAAGCTTGGCGTGTTAGAGGTTGACGTTGCATCAAATTCGGTAGTGGTTAATGGCGTTGAAGAGTTAATTGATTTTCCGTACTCCCTTAGCTTAGAAAGCTTTTATAACCTGTTTCCAGAGGAGGAAAGAGGTAAGCTTAAAGCCGCCGTCAAAAGGAAAAATAAATATCGCACCATGCTGCAAGTTGAACTTGATGGAAGCGATACACGTTGGTACGAAGTCGTATTGTCTGATGTCACAATGTCGGAGGGGGCGATTCAAATTGGTGCGATTCAAGACGTTTCACCAATGGAGTCTGTTAAATCTAAGCTGAGCATTGCAGATAAAATAATAAGCGAGATCCAGGAAGGAGTCTTGGTGTGTGACGATTGCGGTATTGTGATGAAAGCTAACGCTGCCTTTTGTGACATGCTGGGCAAGGTGAAAGAAGAAGTGCTTAATTATCATGTTATGTCCGTATTCCCTAGTGATAGGAAAGACGATGTGCAGCCAGATGTGTTAACTGATGGTTTGAGGGCAGAAGTGACCGTGGTGAACGACTTTGGCATTAGGCATCACCTGGTTATGTCTGTTACGTCTTTCTATCAAGATGGTTCCAACCAATTCTTTGTTGCTATATTCACCGACATAACAGAGTTAAAATCGTCTGAAACTCAGCTAAAGCAACTAGCGTATACCGACTCATTAACAGGTGCTGGCAACCGAAATTATTTGAATACAATCATAAAGAGCTACACATCTTCTAACGAACACTGTGCCATTGTTTTTATCGATATTGATGAATTTAAGCTGATCAACGATTCACACGGTCACGAGGTAGGTGATGAGGTGCTGAAAGGCTGTGTAGCTAGGTTGAGAGCCATAGTTCGGGAAGAGGACAATATAATTAGGTTTGGTGGCGATGAATTTATTATTGTAACCAGCTCAATTTTACGAGAAGAACTAGAGGGTATTACTAAAAGGCTTAAAGACATATTTGCTGAACCATTTCAAACCAATATTGGCAATTTTAGAATAACTGCTAGTTTGGGCGTAGCGGTGTCTTCAGAATCGATGACGGCTAGTGAATTACTTAAGAATGCAGATATCGCCATGTATTCTGCCAAGAGAAATGGAAAAAACAGTGTGGTTAATTTTGACGAGAGCTTGTCAAAAGATATTGAGTATAGACTGTTTATACAGCAAGGGTTAGATAACGCAGTAGCCTCTAAAGAAATAAGCGCCTATTTTCAACCTATAGTAGACACCGAAGGCAAGGTTTTATCATTAGAGGCATTGGCTCGCTGGCACATTCCAAATTATGGTTCTGTTAGCCCAGAAAAATTTATCCCTATTGCTGAGCTTACGCAACATATTCATGAAATTGGCGTTCACATGCTAACGGAAGCGTGTATTGCATTAAATAAACTGAATTCATGGGGCTTTGACGAAATCAAAGTTAACCTGAATTTGTCAGCAGTGCAGCTGCAAAAGAAGGGGATAATTGAGGCGTTTAAAACGGTCATCGACGCTAATAATATCGATTCGTCTAAGTTAGTACTCGAAATAACCGAGTCTACGCTGCAAAACTCAAGAGCGCGGGTTACGCTAAATAAGCTAAAGCTGCTTGGTTTTAAAGTGTCTTTAGACGATTTTGGTACAGGCTTTTCATGCATATCTGAGCTTGCCGATGATATTTACGATGCCATAAAAATCGACCGCTCCTTGTTACCCTCTTTTCCGCTTAACGACGACAGCGCTAAGCGAAGAGCGCTTATCATAGAGAATGTAATTTCGTTATGTTCTGCTTTAGATATGCCATGCACATTGGAAGGGCTTGAAACTAGCGAACAGGTGAGCTTTGCCAGACGCATTGGTGCTACGGCAATGCAGGGCTATCACTTTGCGAGACCATTGAGCATGTTCGCATTGATGGAGTATATGCAAGCTAACCATGCGACTAAAAACCAAGCAGGATGACCTGCTCAGCCTTAATTTACTCAATTTCAGGCACAAAAAAAGGCGTTGAATACGCCCTTTTTATGAATTGGTGGAGCTGGCGGGATTTGAACCCGCGTCCAGAAAATGTCTACCTTTGG